>TARA_R110001583_G_scaffold69300_2_pt1 | contig 14357 bp, 10 predicted proteins | sample TARA_R110001583 | Tara Oceans TARA_R110001583 (sample SAMEA4398432) | marine metagenome | biome: Polar Biome; feature: [MES] marine water layer (ENVO:01000295) within the mesopelagic zone...; material: water (ENVO:00002006), including particulate matter (ENVO:01000060) such as...... | reverse complement strand
ATTCATCAAAAAAGAAATCTTCGTACCTCCAATCGCCTTTAATGCTATTAAAATAACCGCGTTGTCCAGTATTTGCATCGGGCATTACAATTATCATTGGAGTTGCAATTCCATCTTTAATTGCATTGTCCGTAATACGAAGCACTTCACCAAATTGCACCCAACCAGTTTGATCATCACCAGATCCGTGTAATAAATACAACACAGGATAACTTCTTTGAGAAGTTTCATAATCTGGGGGTAAATAAATTGCAAATTTTCGTTCAGAATTTAAAATAGTACTTTTTACTGTTAAATTATCAAACACTTTTCCAGTTTGTGCAAATGTTACTGCCGAAACAATTAACATTAAAGTTAAAAGGAAACTTATTTTTTTCATAATATTACTATTGTTAGTTAAAATTTGTAGTTTTAAAAGTACTCTTTTTAAGTAGTTTTATTAAGAAAATAATCAATAAAATTAGGCTGTTTTTATCGGATTATTATTTGAAGAAGCCCATTCCGTCCAAGAGCCATCATAAACAGCTTTTTCATTTTTTATAACTTGTTCTGCTGCCAAATGTAAAATACAAGCCGTTATTCCTGATCCGCAACTAAAAATTAGAGGTAAATCATTAATTTGAATCTTATTAAATAATTGGGTTAATTTTTCCTTTGATTTTAACTTTCCGTTAGTTAATACTTCGGTATAAGGCAAATTAACAGCATTTGGAATATGACCACTTTTTAAAGTTGGTCTTGGATCTGGTGCTGTTCCATTAAATCTACCTTTGGAACGAGCATCAATTAATAAAGCTGATTTGGTAATTAAATTGGTTTTTATATCTTCAATATTCTTTACTAATGTTGTATTTAAAGTTGCTTTAAAATTTCCAACTGGATACTTTTTATGTTTAATTGTTTCAGTTTCAAATCCGTTTTTTACCCATTCTGGAAGTCCGCCATTTAAAATAGCAATATTATGATGTCCCATTGTTTTAAACATCCACCAAATTCTTGGGCTTGTATAAATTCCTAAAGTATCATAAACTACTATTTTACTGAATTTGTTAATGCCTAATTTCCGTGCTTCCATTTCAAAATTTTCTGGATTTGGAAGCATATTAGGTAAATCTGTATCTTTTTTACTAAATGAATTTTTTAAATCAAAAAAACGTGCATTTGGTAGTTGCCAGCCTTCAAATTCGTTTTTTAAATTTGATTTATTTTCAGATTTACTTGCATCAAGAATTATTAAATTTGGATCATTTAAGTTTTTATAAAGCCATTTGGTAGATACAATTGTTTTTTTCAAAATATGATGAGTTTCTATTAATTATTGTAAAGATACTATGAATTTCTTTTTATTCTAAAACAATAGAATGAAGTAATTTAGTATTATTCTATATTAAGTAAATACGCTAAAAGTTTTTAAAAAATGTTTATTTTTATAAAAATTATAGATTTCAAAAACCTAATTAATATTTCATGTATAAATTAAAAATCAATGTTCGGGTAATTTCATTTATCCTAGCCATAATTTTTATGGCAACTTTTCAACAATTAACTGCGCAAAACAAAAAAAAGAAATCAAACAAAACAGAAAAACAATTTGAATTAAACGATCAAATGTTAAACATGTTTAAATTTAGAAGTATTGGACCTGCGGCATATTCTGGACGTATTTCAGACCTAGCGGTAAACCCTGATAATACTTCGGAATATTATGTTGGTGTTGCAGCTGGTGGTTTGTGGAAAACTGAAAATCACGGCACAACTTTTAAACCTATTTTTGATAAACAAGATGTTTTTTCAATTGGTTGCTTGGCAATGGATCCAAATAATTCTAATGTTGTTTGGGTTGGAACGGGTGAAAATAACTCTCAACGTAATTTAGCTTATGGAGATGGTGTTTATAAAACAACAGATGGTGGAAAATCTTTCACCAATATGGGTTTGAAAACGAGTTCTCAAATAGGTAAAATTATGATTGACCCTAGAAATAGCAATGTGGTGTATGTTGCTGCTCAAGGTCAAGCTTGGGGGCCAGGAGGAGAAAGAGGACTTTATAAAACTATTGATGGTGGTAAAACTTGGAATCGTATTTTAGAAATAGGCGAGTACACAGGTGTTTCAGATATGGAAATGGATCCAAGAAATCCAGATATTTTATATGCGGCAGCGCACCAAAGAGAACGAAGAGTGTATTCAAAAATAGATGGCGGGCCAGAATCTGCAATCTATAAATCTGTTGATGCTGGAGCAACTTGGGAAAAACTAACTAAAGGACTTCCAAAAGGAGATGTTGGACGAATAGGTTTGGCGCTTTCACCAGCAAATCCTGATATTGTTTATGCAATAATTGAGTTGCCAGATAATAAAGGTGGTTTTTACCGATCAAGTGATATGGGTGAAAGCTGGGAAAAACGAAGTGATAAATCGCCAAGTAGTCCACAATATTATAACGAGGTATATGCAGATCCTATAAATCCTAATTTAGTAATATTAATGGATACTAGAAATGCGCTTTCTGAAGATGGAGGTGCAACTTGGCAAAATATTGAAGGCGACAATAAACATGTAGATAACCATGTAATTTGGATTGATCCGTCAGATACTAATCATTATTTAGTAGGTTGCGATGGTGGTTTATATGAAAGTTACGATCGTGCAAAAACATGGCAATTTAAAAACAACTTGCCAATTACCCAATATTATCATGTGAGGGTTGATAACGATTTTCCTTTTTATAATGTGTATGGTGGAGCTCAAGATAATGGTTCTTGGTTTGGCCCTTCACAAACTAAAAGAAGAGATTTAGTAAATTCTGATTGGACTTATACTATTGGAGGAGATGGTTATTTATCAATTCCTGATCCAGAAAATACTGATATTCATTATTGTGAATCACAATATGCTGGAATTAGAAGATATGATAGAACTACAGGTAATAGCATTTCTATAAAGCCTCAACCAACTTTAGATGAGGAATATAATTGGAACTGGAACACCCCTTATTTTATAAGTCCGTTTAATTCAAAAACACTTTATATTGGTGGAAATTATGTGTTAAAAAGCACAGATATGGGTGGTACTTGGAAAAAAGTAAGTAAAGATTTAACTAGAGGAATTGACCAAAATACCTTACCAATGATGGGTAAAATGTGGCCGCCAGAAGCAGTTGCAAAAAATATGTCAACTTCTAAATTTGGAAATATTTTTGCTTTGTTAGAATCCACCCTAAAACAAGGTTTATTATATGCAGGAACTGATGATGGCTTAATTTGGATGACTGAAGATGACGGAGAAAACTGGAACAAATATGAGTCGTTTACGGGAGTGCCTAATATGACTTTTGTAAATTATATATTACCTTCTCAACACAATGAAAGCACTGTTTATGCTTGTTTTGATGGCAGAAAAAACAGTAGCGATTTTAAACCATACCTATTAAAAAGTACTGATAAAGGAAAAACTTGGACGTCTATAGCTTCAAATTTACCTTCAGGAACCGTTTATTGTATTCAAGAGGATTTTGAAAATCCTAATTTATTATTTATTGGAACGGAATGGGGAGTTTGGACAAGTATTGATGGTGGCGGAAAATGGGTTCAGTTAAAAAATGGAATTCCACCAATTCAGGTAAAAGATATTACGATTCAAAAAAGAGAAAACGATTTGGTTGTTGCTACTTTTGGACGTGGTTTTTATGTATTAGACAATTATGCTTCATTAAGAAATTTAAGTGAGGAGCTTACTAAAAAAGAAGCTCATTTGTTTGATATTAAAGATGCCTTATTATATTTTCCTGCAAGTAATTTAAATTATCAGGGTGATGTTCATTTTAGAACTCCAAATCCAAAACCTTCAGCAAAATTCGAATATTTTATTAAAAATGGATTCGAATCTTTAAAAGATAAACGAGTGAAAGTTCAAAAGGATACTGAGGATGCTGATGCATATTTTTACCCAACTGAAGAAGATTTAAGAGCTGAAGAGGAAGAAGATAAACCAAATTTAATTTTTACAATTTACGATGCTGATGGTAAAATTGTTAGAAAATTATCTGAACCTTTGAAAAAAGGATATAATTCAGCTACTTGGGATCTATCTTATTTAGCAAATAGAGGTGTAAAAGTTCCACCGGGAACTTATAAAGTTGCAATAGATAAAAATATTGAGGGTGTATTTACAAGATTGGTAGAACCAAAATCGTTTAAAGTAACTTCTTTACCAAATGCGTTAGGTACTGCTAATTATAAAGAAAACTTCGAATTTATTAAACAAGTAAATGATTTAAATGCTTTGGTAACTTCTTCAAACGGTAAATTGGATGATATGAATACCAGAATGAAAAGTATGAAAAATATTCTTGCAAATATGCCTGTTGAAGCAAACCTTCTAGTTGGTAAAATTGATGCAGTTCAAAATGAAGTTGATTCAATTACAAAAACTATTATTGGTGGTTTTGGGGCTAAAAATACAGTTTCAAGTAGGTTAAGATATGCTTTGTATACAACATCGTCTGCACAAGTGGATATTACCGGTGCACAAAAAGAACAATTTAATATTGCAAAAGAAAATTTTGATGTTGCTGCGCCAAAATTGGATGACTTATTTTTAAATAAAATTCCAAACTTAGAAAAAGAGTTTGAATCTCTTGGCGGAATATTATTTAATAATCCTCCAACAAGAAGACATTATTATGAAGAATATTAACATGTAATTTATAAAAAAAGCCGTTTAAAAAGTGAATATTTTGCCAACCTCAAATAAATTCAGAATCAGAGTTTTCGAAATTTTTTAAACGGCTTTTTTATGTTTATTTATGAACTTCAAATGGAGTTGATGGCAACCCATCTTTTGTAAATAAATTTGCTGTTTCGGGGTTATTTGCCCAGGATTTGTAGATTGTTAGTGCTTTTTAGCAGCGATACATAATTTTCTTTCACCCTTTCTAAACGGAAGCTCCATATTAAACGGGCCTCCAGCTTGTTATTTGGGTAAAATAATTGTCCAGTTTCCTTTAGTATCAGCTTCGGTATTGTAAACTTCACCTTTAAAATTTAATTCAATTTTCTCATTTTCTGAAGCCCAGCCCCAAATTTTTATTTCTTGGTTTCTTTACAATACAACTCAATTAATAGTTAATTTTGGGAACCTAATTTGTGAAAAAAGAGTTATAGAATTAATTGCTAGTGCTACTAAAAGGACAACTTTTTTTATTGTTAAAATAGATGAACTTACGTGATTTTTAATTTTTAATTGAAATTATATTATTCAATCAAGTTGATATTATTTTTAACAAGATAATTAGAAAAGTATATATAACTAATTCTGTTTTTTCAATTTTCTTAGTTCGTTAATATTTGTAAAACCTTTACATTTGCTTTTTGAAAAATAAAATTGAGTTATACCAAAATAATGGAGTTAAAAATTAAACAGCGAATCTCTTTAAGTACTTATTTTTTTTTATCGGGCTTGTGTTTTGCTACTTGGGCTTCACGTATCCCTACAATTAAAACTTATTTTAACTTTAACGAAGCGGAATTAGGAACGGTTCTTTTAGCAATGCCAATTGCATCTATGGTTGGTTTGCCAATTTCTGGTTGGTTAGTTTCAAAATTTAATAGTAGAGGACCATTATTGGTTGCTTTTATATTTTTTGAGTTTTCGTTACTTTTAATTGGTTATGCAAAAACATCATTTTTATTGGTTGTAGCTCTTTGTATTTTTGCTTTTTTTATGCGAATTCTTAATATTGCAATGAATGCACAATCTATTATACTTCAAAAAAAATTTAAAAAGAAAATTATAAGTGCTTTTCATGGTCTTTGGAGTACTGGCGGCTTAATTGGTGTTGGGTATTCAACATTAATGGTGAAAATGGGCGTTTCTATTGAGAATCACTTGCTTCAAATTTCTGTTTTTACATTTATAGTTTCAATAATTTCTTATTTTTATTTATTGAAGGATGATAAATCTCCAACTGGAAACAAGTTGATTTTTGGAAAACCAGACCCTTTTATTTTTTATTTAGGAATGCTCGTGTTTTTTGCCGCAATTTGTGAAGGCGGAATGTTTGATTGGAGCGGAGTTTATTTTAAAGAAGTTATTCATGAAGAAGTTTTTACCTACGGATACTTATTATTTATGATTTGTATGGCTGTTTCAAGATTTTTTTCTGATAAGTTAATGGATTTTATTGGAATGCCAAAAACGTATATTTTTAGTGCGGTATTAATTGCTTCGGGTATTTTAACTGCAATAATTTTTCCAACTTTTTGGCCTGCATTAATCGGCTTTTGTTTAGTTGGTATTGGTACAGCACCTCTTTTTCCTATGACATTTATTTTAGCAGGAACCTCTAGTAAATATTCCCCAGGAATGGCAATATCTATTATTTCAACTTATGGAATTATAGGAATGTTATTAGGACCTCCGTTAATTGGTTATTTAGCTCATGCACTTGGCTTAAAAGCAGCATTTTTCATTTTTGTAACTTCTGGAATTTTATTAATTCCATTTTCAAAAAGGTTGTTTAGATATCAAAAGAAACAAACTGTTTAAATCATAAAATTTTAAGAAAAGCTCTTTACGAAGCTTTAGTGATTTTTAATATCTTTAATATGTTCTTATTTTATTTTTAAATAATTAGAAAATAGAGTAACTTACATTTATGAAAAAGCACTATAACATAATTATTGCTGGGGCAGGCGGAATTGCTGAAGCAGTTGGTTTAATTTTAGCCGAATGGAGTGCTGTAACTCCTAGCATCTTTATTGGAAACAGAACAGTTTCTAAAGCCTTAAAAGTTGTTGATTGGATTAAAGAAGGGACAACAAAATCGTGCTCGGTTAAAGGCTTTCTCCTTCCTGAAGAAGGCATTACTACAGAAATGAAAGTGATTTTTCAACAAGGCGATTTACTTTTAGATTGTTTACCTGGAAATATGGCTCCAAAAATGGCACAATTGGCAAAAGATTTTCATTTAAACTATGCCAATCTAACGGAATATGTTAAAGAAACTGACAAAATAATTGCTTTGGCTAAAGATGCCAAAACAGGTTTTGTGCTTCAAACAGGTTTGGCTCCTGGTTATATAGATTTACTTGCTCACAAGCTTTTTCAACAATTTTGTAGCGACTTTGAAGTTGAAAAAGTAGATAAATTGCAATTTAAAGTTGGAGCTCTTACAAACCACGCTGTTGCTCCGCATTATTATGGATTTACTTGGAGTCCAGTTGGTGTGGCTACTGAATATTTAAAAGATACGGTTGTACTTAGAAATTATAAAAAAAAGACATTAGCAGCATTGTCTGAAAGAGCAACAATAATTATTAATGATATTGCTTATGAAGAGGATCTTACATCTGGTGGGGCAGCAGATTTACCAGATGCTTTGAATGGAAAAGTAGGAATGTTAGATTATAAAACGTTACGACACCCAGGGCATTATGCTTGGGTACAAAAGCAACTTTCCAATTTAGGAAATACACAAAACGCTATTAACTATTTACAGCAAAAAATGGAGGCTATAATACCTCATATTGAAGAGGATCAAATTATTTTATATGCCGCTGTTGAAGGAAAAGATTCAAAAGGAATTTTACGCAGACAAGAAATTGCAAAGTGTATTCGTCCTCAAAAAGTTGGTAATCATTTGTTGAGAGCAATTCAAACAACTACCGCAGCACCTTTAGTACAAGCGGCCCAATTATTAATGGAAAACACACATAAAGGAGTTATTTTACAAAGTTCAATAAACGCTTCAAAATTTTTAAATGGAAAGTTTATAGTTCCCGTTTATGGAAATGTTTAAACTCGTAGTTTAGGCAAATAGTAATAGCTAAAATGAAATAAAAATGATATTTGATCTATTAAATAAATCGAAAAACGAGCAAAAAATCATTCGAATTTGGTTTTATGGAGAAGAAGAAATGTATTGGTGTGGCTATGTAAAAAACGTAAAAGAAAAGCTTTTTTTTCTACAACATTTTACAAAATTTGGAAAACCAGACGGTTTATTAAGTGAGCAAATTGAAAATATTGAAAGTATTGATTTTGACAATGACTTTTCTAAAACTATGGAATACCTAATAAAGTATCCTGATTTAATTGATAAAGAGCCAAAAATTGATCTTGAAATTACCGAAGAAGATAATTGGCAATTTGAAATTTTAGATAGTCAGTTAGGGCTGAAAGACAGGTTAATAACAATCCAAATAAATGGAGATCGATTTTATAATGGTATTATTGAATGGATTGATGAAGGATACTTGATTCTAAATAAGGTTGGAGAAGAAGGGCAGGATGAAGGAAAATCAATTTTTATAATTGATGATATTAACGCTATTCAAATTAATAATCTTGAAAACCGTAAGCGATTATTACTCTATAAATTAAGAAAAGCCAATAAATTTTAATATTTAGTTCAACGGATTTAGTTGTTTTAAATTTGTTCTAATCTTCATCTTCTAACGCTCTTTCTAACAATTTATCATTAAAATTTTTAGTTCCTTTAGCTCCAAGTTTCTTTAATTTATCAACCTTTTTAATCAAGTTTCCTGCGCCAGTAAGCTTTTTCATTGAAGTATCATAAGAGCCTTGTACTGTTTTTAACTGATTACCAACTTTTATTAAATCTTCAGTTAAATTAACAAATTGATCAAATAATCTACCTGCTTGGATCGCAATTTCTATCGCATTTCGTTGTTGTTTTTCATTGTTCCACATACTATCAATTGTACGTAATGTTGCCAAAAGGGTAGTAGGGGTCACAATAACAATGTTCTTTTCAAAAGCTTTGTTATACAATTGATTGTCAATATTTAAAGCAATGGCAAAGGCAGGTTCTATTGGAATAAAAAGCAGTACAAAATCTGGAGATTCAATTTTATAAATATCCTCGTATTTTTTTTCGCTTAACTGTTCTATATGACGTTTTAATGAATTTACGTGTTCTTTTACAAACTTTTCCTTTTCTAAGTCGTCATCAGCATTAATATATTGCTCATAAGCAGTTAAGGTAACTTTTGAATCAATAATCATTTTTTTATGATCGGGTAAATGAATTACAACATCTGGTAGTATTCTTTTTCCTTCTTCATTTACAAAACTTTGCTGCACAAAATATTCTCTATCTTTTTCTAAACCAGATTTCTCTAAAACACGTTCTAATACCAATTCTCCCCAGTTTCCTTGGGTTTTACTGTCTCCTTTTAATGCTTTGGTTAAATTAACAGTTTCTTTGCTCATTTGTAGGTTCAAATCTTTTAAACCAACAATTTGTTGACGTAATGCAGCGTGGTAATCAATACTTTCTTTATGAGTATCTTCTACTTTTTTCTCAAATCTTTGAATTTTTTCTTGTAATGGATTTAAAATTCTTTTGATATTTTCTTGATTTTGTTCTGTAAACTTTGTTGATTTCTCTTCTAATATTTTATTGGCTAAAATTTCAAAATCTTTGGTAAATATCTCTTGTAATTTTTCAACTTCAGCTTTGTTTTCATTTAGTTTTTCTTCTAAATTATTTAGCTGGGAAACCTTTTGAGTATAGCGTAAATCTATCTCATGTTTTTCATTGTTTAATGTAGTTTTATCATCAATTAAAGTGTTGATATATTCCTTATTGGACTCTCTTTCCTCTAGTAATAGTTTATTTTTTGTTTCTAGCTCTGAAAGCGTTTTATCCAAGCTTCCTTTGGTTAAAAGCTTACCTAAAATACCACCAATAATTAAGGCAATAATAAAGATGATAGCATTTATAATATACGGTTCCATTTACTAATTAAAATTTATAATTTTATACCCATTATTCTGATATTCAACCAAAGCAGTTAATGCTGAAAGTGCCATTTTTACATTTTCAGATTTATCTTTTACATCAAATTTACTTGCCATATAAGATTGTCCGCAAACAAAAATTTCAACATTCGTATTTTTTAAAATTGCAATCAATTTTGAATTTGGATTGTCAATTTTATATAATTCATTATAAGGAGCATCTGATAAAGCACTTTTAGTTGCTTTCCCGTGCAGAATAACGGCAATTTTCATATTTTCTAATAAAACACCCTGTGCTGCGTGCATATTTATAAAACGTGCCACGGTATTAAGTAATGGATTCACTTTCTCCCCATTAGCATTGTCAGTATAAACATCAAAAATCACCTTGTATTCTGTATTTGTGTCTAATAATAAATCGGGAGAATCAATTTTATAAACTACGCCAAAATCTTTAATTAGTTGTGCATTAACAGCTAAAATATTCATAAAAAGAAGGCATATTATACTATATTTTTTCATTGGTATCATTTTATTAATAGTAGATTAATTAACAATTGTGAAAATTAATTAGTTTATAAAAGTAAGATTTTTATATTTGTTGCCATAACAAGCCATTTAAATAAAGAGCTGAGTTATTAACAACCATATGAAAGCATTTGCACGATTTATTTTATACACATTACTTGGCTGGAAAACCATTGGAAGTTTCTCAAAAGATTTGAAAAAATTTGTGCTTATTGCTGCGCCACATACACATTGGCTAGATTTTCCTTTAGGGATTGGATTAAAATATGCAGAGGGTTTACCAGCCAATTACATTGGAAAAGCATCTTTATTTAAGCCTCCATTCGGATTTATATTCAGATGGCTTGGTGGAGCTCCTGTTGACAGGTCTAAAAATAATAACAAAGTTGATGCCATTGTAGATCTTTTTAACAGTCGTGAAAAATTTGTTTTAGCATTGTCCCCAGAAGGCACTAGAAAACTAATTGATCCTTGGAAAACAGGATTTTACTATATAGCAAAAGGTGCAAATGTTCCAATTGTAATGGTTGCAATGGATTTTGAAAATAAACAAGCAAAAATCTCCGAACCTTATTATTTAACTGATAATATGGACGAAGATTTTGAAGTTTTTTATAAGTTTTTTAAAGGAGTTAAAGGTAAAATACCAGAAAATTTTAATTTGTAAGTGCTGCAATATTCTTTTTAAATAAAGGGATAGAAATAACAGTCATAATAAGGCCAATTGCACAAAGTACAGCAATTTTTGGTAGAATTTCAATAAATGGTAGTTGCCTCCAAAAAATATCAAAATAACCTTGAATACCCCAGTAATTTAAACTTATTACAGCTATTTTTTGCATAATACTTGGCATAATAAAAAGAGGAATCATACTGCCACCAATAGCAGACATTACCAAAATAATAATAGTGCTTAAACCTTGTAATTGTTGACGTGTTTTTGCAATTGAAACTAAAAATAATCCAAAACTTGACACTGCAAATGCAACAGCAATTGTTAAAATAATTAAACTAAAAAGATCATTAAAAATAGGTAATCCGAAGGCTAGCCAAGCAAAAACAAACATTATTGTTAATTGCAAAAAGGAAATTACAAAAGCGGCTCCCATTTTACCAAAAATGATACTTGTAAGTTTTAATGGAGCATAGAATAACCTTGATAATGTTCCAGATTCTTTTTCTTCTAATAATCCACCTCCAACACCAGATATACTGAACAACAACATCATAATTGCAGTACCTGCAACCGCTTGAATTAATCCTAAAATTCCTTTTTTATCTTGTTCTTTTAGTATTGATTCCGTTTTTAAAGAAATTGTGGTTGAAGAATTAGTTGCTTCAGAATTTAAAACCTCTCTTGTAATTTTTTCTTTTTGCAAATCAGTTAAATTATTAAACGATTTATCTAGATATTCCTTTGTTTTAATTTTTTGAATTTCATTTCCAACAGCACTCATAATTTTTCCTGTAACAATTGATTTTAAAATTCCAAATTCAAATTGTTTGGAAGCATCATATTTTAAAATAACAGGAAGTTCTTTGCCTAATTTTAATGAATCCTGAAATCCGCTATATATTTTTAAAAAACCAACATTTTTTCCTTTTTTAAGTAAATTTTCACTTTCTCCTTCATTTAAGTTAACCAGTTTTAACTCCTTTACATCATTGAGTTTATTAACAATTTTTTTTGAAAAATCGCTTTGATCATTGTCTGTGTATAACAATTCAATTGGATTAAATGAAGTAGATTTTTGACCAATTCCACCAAAGGCAAAAGCAAATAAAGAAATTAAAATTATTGGGATTAGAAAGGTTAAAAGAACTGCTTTTTTATTGCTAAAAAATAGCTTTAAATCTTTTTTTAAAATAAGAAGTATGATTTTCATGGTGTTGATTTTTTAAGTTAGTCTCGGAGTTTTTTTCCTGTAAATTGAAGAAATATAGATTCTAAATTTGATTTTTTTATATCAATATTTACAATTGATATTTCTAATAGGTTACAATTTTTTAAAATACGTTCTAAATCTTTGACAGGATTGCATTCAAAAGATATTGTTGCGTCTTTTTGTGCAATTTTTAAACCCGTTATTTGTTGAAGTTTATTAATTATTTCTTTGGAAACAGGCTTAATTTCTAATGAAACAAATTCCGTTAATTTACAAATTTCACGAAGTTCATCTTTTGTTCCTTGAACAATAATTTTTCCCTTATCAATAATTGCAATGGTTTTGCATAATCTTTCAACTTCCTCCATATAGTGAGTCGTATAAATTATGGTCATTCCATTATTATTTAGCGTTTCAATAATATCAAATATTTGATTTCTACTTTGTGGATCTACGCCCGTTGTAGGTTCGTCCATAAATAATATTTTTGGATCGTGTAATAACGCTGCGGCAATATTTATTCGGCGCTTCATTCCTCCAGAATACGTTTTAATTAAATCATTCTTTCTGTTTTCTAGGCCTATTAAATCCAATAGAGAATCTATTTTTTGCTTTAATCCCTTCTCATTTACACCATTTAATCTTCCCCAAAAAAGTAAATTTTCATAAGCGGAAAAATCTTCATATAAAGCTATTTCTTGTGGAACTACTCCTATCATTTTTTTACATTCCAAACTGTTTTTGTCTAATGTAATGCCATCAATTAAAATGGTTCCATCATAATTGGAAACTAAGCCACTTACTATTTTTATAGTAGTGGATTTGCCAGCTCCATTTGGCCCCAATAATCCAAATATTTCTCCTTTATTTATTGTGAAATTAAGATTATTTAAAGCTTTTGTTTGCCCGTACGATTTTGAAAGATTTTGTATATTAATCATTATTGTTGCTTTTGATGTAGCAAATTTGAGTATTAACTTAAAGTTTTTAAATTAATTAATGATGAACTGTAATTTTTAAAGGATGGGATGTTATTATTTAAGTTTTGAGCATAAAAAAAGGCCGTCTAAAAAATTTAAACCCGTCAACCTAAATTTATTTACTCATCCATTTCTTATTTGATAATAAGGAATTCGTGAATCTTCGATTTCAGAATCTCATCATATGAATATCAATCATTATGAGAACCTGAAATAAATTCAGGTTGACGAAAAGTTTATTTTTAGACAGCCTCTTGGCTTATTTTAAAATATATTATCCTTTATAAAAAGGTAATTTTACCACTTTTGCAGGAATATTTTTATTTCTAATTTGAATAAAAATTTCGGTATCACGTTTTGCATATTCTTTAGTAACATAACCCATTCCAATTCCTTTTTTAAGCGATGGACTCATAGTTCCAGATGTTACTTCTCCTATAATTTTTCCTTTTTCATTTACTATTTCATATCCGTGACGTGGAATTCCTTTTTCAGTAATTTCAAAAGCAATTAGCTTTTTAGAAACACCTTCTTCTTTTTGTTTTTTTAATTCTTCGGCATTCACAAAATCTTTTGTAAATTTAGTAATCCATCCTAATCCTGCTTCAATTGGAGAAGTAGTGTCATTTATATCATTTCCGTATAAACAAAAACCCATTTCTAATCGTAATGTATCTCTTGCAGCCAAACCGATAGGTTTAATTCCAAAATTAGCACCAGCATTAAATATAGCTTTCCAAATTTCTTCTGCTTGTTCATTTTTCATATAAATTTCAAACCCACCCGAACCTGTATATCCAGTTGCTGAAACAATTACATCATTAAACCCAGCAAATTCACCAATTTTAAAGGTATAATATTTCATACTATATAAATCTAGATTTGTAAGCAATTGTAAAACTTCTGTAGCATCTGGACCTTGAATAGCTAATAATGAATATTCATCGGAACTATTTGTCATTTCCACACCTAAATCATTGTGTTGAGAAATCCAATTCCAATCTTTTTCAATATTAGAAGCATTTACAACGAGCATATATTCTGTATCACTAATTTTATACACTAAAAGATCATCAACAATACCACCATCATTGTTTGGTAAACAACTGTATTGCACTTTTCCATCAAATAGGACAGACGCATCATTAGATGTAACTTTTTGAATTAATGCAAGTGTATTTTCACCTTTTAAATG
>TARA_R110001583_G_scaffold40747_7_pt1 | contig 14357 bp, 21 predicted proteins | sample TARA_R110001583 | Tara Oceans TARA_R110001583 (sample SAMEA4398432) | marine metagenome | biome: Polar Biome; feature: [MES] marine water layer (ENVO:01000295) within the mesopelagic zone...; material: water (ENVO:00002006), including particulate matter (ENVO:01000060) such as...... | reverse complement strand
GTCCTTCCATCTATTATTTGAACTATATCTACTGTAAATCTACCACCTTTATAGTAATCTACTATCGCAAATGCATGTGCCCATTTATGCTGTCTTCCGCCTAACCATTTATTCTTTTCAGAACTCATGTCTTTTAAGCAACCTAAAGACCAGGCTGACTTAGGCCCATCCATGTACGTTACGCTATCTTGTTGCAGGGAATGATGATGACCATACATTATATTGGCACCTAATTTTCTTAGATGATTCGATGCGTGATACTGACCGCCAAAATGATGCCCATGATAAAAATAGAGCTTGCCTATTTTGATGTACTTACCTGCTTCATGATACTTGTATCCACGTTCTTTGAACTTGCATACTTCTTTGAAGCGATAAGATTTTAAGTAAGGATGCTCCTCTACGAATCTATCTAACCACTCATCATGATTCCCTGCGCAAATATGTTTGTCTTTACACCCGACTTTGTCAAGTGATATATCAATTATGTCAAGTAACTCATTAACCGCTACCACATCTTCGTCCACTTTAGGCAATATATACTCTAGTGGCGGCTTTTTCTTTCTTTTCCATTGCCAGTGAGAGACGCTTCCCCACTCTCCTAAATCTCCTAAGTCTACATAGACATCAGGTTTTACCAGTTCGATAGCTTTGCATACTACATTTATCGCTGCTACATCATGCACTGGTGCATGTTTATCTGGAGTAACTATGGCCCGTTTAATCACTCCGTTTTTCTTTTTAGACATATAATCCTCTAATTAAATTCAGATTTTGGTACATAACCCCAATCAGTGGAGTTAGTCCAGGCCCCTTTCGCTGCTTGTAAATACTCTTCAGTTTCATCTTTTTTGAACCTTAAGAATATTGATTCGCATTCATCACATTCCCACAATAGATTTCCCAAATATGCCCCCATTACAAAAATGCCACCAATTTTACTATTGTGACAATGAGGGCAATGTGAAGGTTTGTCTGAAAAAACAAACTCACTATCAATGGAGATACTATCTATTAAAGTATCCTTTTTACTAAGCAAGATGTCGTCTAACATTACTATTCTATCTTCATCTTGTGGTAAGGACATTATTTTCCTTTTATCTTGTCGATTATAGGTTTAAGTACCATATCGAATATAACGTCATCCTTTTTACTAGGACTAAGTTTAACTACTTTTTCTATAACGTATAGACCAAGTAATACCCATTCCCAATTGCCAAGCATTTTCGCCATAAATCCCATAGATGTTTCTTCCATTAGAACCTCTCCTTGATTTTTTCTAGTTTACTTTTTCCTTTTGAAAAAGCTTTTTCCAGCTTCTTGATTTTATCTTCTACTTTATCAAGTCTTTCATCAATCTTACCTTCTATTTTTCCCATAACTAATTCTAAAACCTTTTTAATAAGTATCTTTTGTATCATTTTTCTATTCCTAACCATGTTAAAACAGAACCTATAATAAAGACAAATGCTCCCCCCATACCTTTAATAGAGGATATTTGCTTTTCATTATCTCTAATTCTACCATTCATAATTTCTAAATGCTTGTTTATAGATGCCATATTATCTTTAATATGGTCTATATCACCACTCATTCTAGTCATATGTAATGTAAGCTTAGTTAATATTTCTTTAGTAGTTTCTATTGTTATTTCTCTCTTGTATTCTTAGTAACTTTTCCCTTAATCCGTTCCCACTTAATTTAGCAATAATTTCCACTAAAGCTTTATAACTATTTTCTAAACCTTTTTGTTCTAACTGCATCAACTTTTGTTGGTCAATTAACTTGACTAAAATGCCTTCTAACCTATTAAACTTTTGATGTATATCTTTAGACAAATCATCCTGTATATACTTATTTTGTTTCCATATAAAGAATCCAAAAGCTATCGCTACTGCTATTGGAACTCCATACTGCTCTAATATTATTAACCAATCCAAATATATCCTCTTTTATGATAAATGATATTTTACCGTTACGCTTACAGAAAAATCACCATTTGTGCTATCCTGTTCAAAAAAAGCTAAAATAACTTTACCTGATACAACACTAGAACTGTCTATTGTCCAAGTAGATAAATATGCTTGTTCACTACCTGCATTAGTTACATCTGAATTATGTCCTAATAAAGTTCCATTAGTTAATGCTGATGTGCTCCCTGAAGTAAAATCATAACTCATTAAATGCATCCTAGTTGTATCTCCAGTTGCATGGTCACTACCTTCTATAGAATATATAGCATCAATTTCAATATTGTCAGGAACATACCATATCATAGGAACAAGATTTGAAGCATCTGTAGCATTACCATCTGCTGTTGTAAATGAAGTAGCTGGGTCTGTTCCTGTTCCAAAACTTATATCTTCAGCAACTCCTGTATCCATTGTCATAAAAGGTATCGGGTAATGAGTATTAGCAGAATAACTATTAGTTTCTTCGTCAGTTATTCCAAAATAAGCATAGGAAGTAATATTAGTTGTAGCAGTTGCTCCAGATGTGCCAGAGTTACTAATAGTTTCTTTTGTCCATGATATACCCATATATACTCCTAAAATTCTTGAGGTCTAACTTGACCTGTTGTTTGATAGTTGCTTCTAGAAAATTTCTTTCCTTCTTTAACTCCAATAGCATACTCATTGTCAAAGTATTGTGCATTATTTATTTCTAAATTTCTAGGGTCCTTATAACCCATAGCTATAGCTTTATATAAAATAACTTCATGAAATTGTTCTGGTATTTCATTAAATGTACCAGTCATTGCATCAGCAGATTCTGAAGTATCAAGCAAGTCCTCATCTTGAGATATTGCATATATTCTTAAATCTTTAGCTTCTGATATAGATGACCAATCAGTAGTAAAGCCATCTCTAGTAACAGTATTAGTTGCTTTTTCAACAATACCAATTCTTTTAAGTTTATCTACATACCAAGCTCTTTGTTTTTTAGTTGCCATTATCCAATCTCCGTAGTATCATCATCTATTATAGGTTTACCAATCATTCTTGATATCAACACATCATTTAGCCAAACATTCTGAATCCTTAATATTCGTTTGTCTAAGTTATAATATCTTTTATCAGCAGTTGTTGTAGCTGTAAAAGTATCTTTGACTATTTCTGTCCTTGCACAAAAGTCATTTTTAGCTCTATTTATAAGTTTAATTACCTCAACTTCACCCATATGTGCATGATGTTGTTGTACTAATTCTATCATTTCTTTAGTAGTCATTATTCTGAACCTGGCCTTCCTGCTTCAACTACTCCAAACCTAGACATTTCTTGTTGATATGCAGATTGAAATCCTTGTAATTGAGCTTGTATCATTTGCAACATTTCTTGGTCTTCTTCATCTTGTATAAAGTTACTTATATAAGCTTGTAAAATATTAATACATGATTTTAAAACTATACCATGTATTGCGTTATTAGGTAGAAAATGAGTAGTATTTAATGTAGCTTCTGTTATAGCAGTCAAATCAGTACTATTAGTTGCATACGCAAACGTCCATATACGCCCTATTTGGCCATCACTATTACAACTAGGTGCTATTTCAACAGTTGTAGCAGCATTGTTGCTTTCTAGCCTATATACGGGGCTATAAACAGTAGCAAAGTATATACTGCTACTATCCTTAGCTTGAGCATATGCTGCTCTATCTACAGGTGTACACTCTCTTTCTATACCACTACTGTTAGCATCTACTCTTACTATCTTTAACAACTTCTTACCTTCTACAGAAACACCACTAGCTGATGTAACAGAAGTAGGAGTAGCTGAATACTTAAGAAGCAAATCTTCACTTACCATATCTGCAAATTCATTAAATGCTGCATTTATTAAATCTTTATAACTAAGACTAGGTATAGTAGCATATTCATCTCCTATTAAGTCTTCTATTCTATTTGCTATAGTAGCTCCTGGTGTTGCCATTATTTCTTACCCTTTTTCTTTAAGTTTAATTTCCTCCTAGCATCAGGTTTCACTTGACCATGCCAAGGATTCCCAACACTAGATGAAAATCTATTTGCTAGTTTTTTAACTTTAGCCATTAATATTTATGGTTTCCCTGGTTTCCCTGGTCTTCCTGATGGTCTAGCTTTTTTTCTAACTCTTCCTTTTTTACTTTTTGCTTTACTAGTTAGGCTTTTGTTTCCTGTAGCACCAACTAAATTAATATATAGTCTTTCTTTTTTTGCCATTACTTCTCCTTTATTTAAAAGTGTGAAATGAGCTGAAACTTACAAGTTTTAGCGCTTTCATTTCCACCATTTGCCTTTACTGTAAATCTTGTAAACAATCCCTTACAGTTACTATCTAATTCATATAGCCAAAATATACCGTTGTTTTCAGCAGTTAAACTATCATCTACAGCTGCCATTTTAGCTCTATTTCTCGTTATATCATCATGGTCTACAGAACCGTCTTCTTCAAGAACACCTTGTTTTACCCATGTAGTCCCATCAATACTATGCTCTACTTGTATATATGTATCTCCCGTTAAATCTCCACTAAATGTAGCTAAAATAGTAATATCTGACTTAATTGGAAAATCTAATGCAGAAGTAGAGGCATCAGCATTATTCCCCAAGGTTACTGTTTCTTCATAGTATCCAGGAGACATTGTTACCTCTCCATTACTGCCTACTGTTCTATGCATTTTTTCCCAAGCCATTATTCTTCTCCTTCTTCAGCCCAATCAGGACCATTTAATATTTCTAAAATTTCTGAATGATTATATGTATCTATGTTATAAAAACAACTAGGTTTTCTTCCATCATATTTAAGAATAGTTTTAGTTCCATCTAAAGACTTTCTTAATGTATCTATAGATGATTGTATAGATTTCTCTATCATTTCATCTGTTATATCAGAAGCATTAATTATTACCCAATTTCTATTAGTATAATCCATTATTTAGCTCCTCGTTCAAAATCACTAATTGTCATATTAACTGCATGTCCTGGTTTACCACCTATAGGTTTACATGAAAAATTAGTTAAATAGGCTATTTCTCCAGAGTTCATATTACCAATTCTAATATAAGCACCTGTAGTATGTTTTGCTTTCATGAAATAAGTTTTAGTAACATATGAAGTATTTGCAATGGTATCTAAAACTAGAGCCGCAGTTGAGCCATCATATTCAATATAACTAACACTACCTGTATTTACCTTTATATCAAACTTTATTTGATATGTTTGGTCCACTGTTAAGTCACTTGAAAGTTGAGATGCATCTTTAAGATGTAATAATACTCCACTAGTATCATCAACATATGTTATTTTTATTTCACTACCATTATCTTCAATTGTATTATTACCATATGCAGTCCAACCTGTTACATCACCACTTCTTTGTTTATCAGCATCCCATAATTCATCACCTAATGAAGTATCTGTTTCATCACTTACAACAGGGTCAGATTGTAATCTATCTATCTTCCCATCACCCATTCTCCACCATGTAGTAAGATTACCTGAAAATGCTGATACCTTATGATTAAAAGGCTCTCTACTGTTATAAATCGTTCGAGCTTCATTAGCTGATAATGCTTTATCGTAAAATGCTATTTCTGAAATACTACAATCAGCATAAGTGCTATCATATTTACAAAGTTGCAAATTACCTGTATTATCTAAATCTGTAGTATCAGCACTATCAGTATCATCTAATATTCCATTTATATAACCTACAATATTACCATCTCTATCAGCAGATAAAACAAAATGTACCCATTGATTTTGTAAATCGTCAAGATTTATAGCAGAATCTCCATAATACTGTAGTGCTGCAGAGCCACTAACCACTGAATAGAACTGGAATCTAGGAGCGTCACCTGACCCTCTAAGATACCATCTATTATTTACGTCTTGTTTTTTGACTATAAAATACTGTCCATGAAAATCTGAAGTTTTAACCCATATAGAAATGCTAAAATCACCTGTTCCTAAATTAAGTACATTACCAAAATTAATATAATCGTTACTACCATCAAAGGCTAAAGAGTATTCATCACGAAAACTATCTCCTCCTAAGACTGCCATTTTATTTGATGTAAACATTAATCTTGTATATAACCTATCTTAAGTCTTAATCCTGCAGCAGTCCAGGTACTTGTAGCACCCCTATTAATAGCTGAAATCCATATACTTCTTGTAGTACTTCGAGATTCTATTACTAAACCTATATTATCTTTTTGTCCAACTTTCCATAAAACTCCATCAAAATAATTGCTAATCTGTACAACTCCCATTATAGCGTCTGGAACAAGTCCATCTGCTGCATCTATTACAGTTGCATCATCACTAGCATCAAGCTTTCCACTAGTACCCATAAAAACTATATCTAAAGGTTGCCCGTTATCATCATCATCTAATAGTACAATAGATTGTATAATAGCAGTTCCACCGATTTCAGACATAAAATTAGCTAATTCATCTGCTTGAAAAACTGATTCATTTACTGCAGCTTCCTCTGTGTGAGTATCTGGAGTAATTGTGAAAACTTTTGTTTTCATCTGGTTCAATCTTTCATTATTTGAACTCATACCAGGTCTTCTTTGCGTTACTGCCTGCCCAGCTGTTGTTATCGTTAACTCACTCATTTCTTCTCCTATTTATGTGAAGGGGCACAAGGCCCCTCCACGATTGTTAAACTAACCACTATGATGGGTCAGAACCTATTCCTGCTATTGTAACATCAGACATATTAGGTCCACCATTATAATAGATTAAAGATACTGTCAAAGTATTAGCTACTGTGCCACTATCTTTTTCCACTACAACCTTCAAGCCATCAGTTATCGCTCCATTATATGAAACAATATTTGTTGAACTTGCTGTTAAAGTGTCAACTATTAAGTCAGAGGAAAGCGCTTGATAAGTTCCAGCACTATTTTTAGCATACAGATGTAAATCTGCAACTATAGTACCAGCTCCAAGTACTGCTTCAATAATAAACTCACCAGCTGCTTTTAATTCGTTAATAATAGGCATTGAAGGCCCATCAGTAACAGCATTTACTGTTGTGTTCGTAATCGCAGTTGTCTTTACATCATCAGTACCACCAGTTGTAAAAACATCACATACCTCAGTCAACTTAACCCAACCACCTCCGAGCTCAGTTTTGGTCCATCCATTATCACTTTGTACACTTGCCATTATTCACTCCTTCCTTAAGAGAACTTAAGAATTGCATGAGTCTCAGGCACACTAATTTCCAAGCCACATTCAGTGATGATTTGGTCTTGTCTACCATCAACGCCGTTGTCTTGTACATTAGTCTCAATGAAGGTGTCTCGACTAACACCATTACCCACAAGTGGTCTATAAGCTACATTCTTCATATCAACTGCAACGCAGTAATCTTCCCAAGGACCTCTTAATAAAGGCTCTTGAACAAAGTGTAAATTACCAAATATAGTATTTACCATTGTTACTGTATGCCCGAAAGCTCCAGGGATAGTCTCTACGTCTAGTTTATACTGAGAAGAACCTACTGAATTGTTTAAAAAGCTACCATTACCTAATTTATTTAAGTAAGTAATAACTTTTCTTGAAGCTAGTACTAGTTTGTTACCACTATTACCAGATTCAGGAGCGAAGAAATCTTCCATCGCATCTAAAAACGCATCATAACCTGATGAAGCATAAGACATATTGTAGATTTTACCATAAGATTCAGTATATGGTAATATTCCCCAAGTAGTTCTAGCAGGAGCAGTAGCTAATGCTTCATTAGAAGAAGCGCCTACGCCAAATAGCATTCCTTGTTCGATATCCATTTTATGTTCCATAAGCTTATCTTGCCAGATTCTTTGAAACTCATTAGCTATACCTCTATACTCAGTAGCTAAAGCTGTACCAGAGAAGATATTCATACCAGTTTTGAAGATTTGACAGTATCCTTCTCTGTCATATAATTTATCTTCCCAACCAACAGGACTATCAGTTCCCTCAGCCCATGCACTACCAATCACTTGACCTTTACTAGATGTTGTGAAATCAGTACTAGAATCCCAGTTACCTATAGCATCTGCATGCCAAGTAGTACCTGAATGAGTATATAAATTGATAGTAGTTTTAGCTGCATGATGAGTTATAACACAATCACTATGTAGTTTTAACCTTCTTACAGTACCACCACTATCAGCAATTGCAAGAACCTGTCCTGGTAATATAAAAGTACAAGGTTGAGCTGCTTCTATTTGCCCAAACTCATTATATCCACAAACCAAATCAAGTTCAAGGTTACTGCCTTGTTCTGCAAAAGTTGCAGGATTACCGCCATCAGTTAATGGAGCTTCATGTACATCACCACCTGTACCTGTCATTGCTGTTTCTACTGTGAAATTACGTCTTTGCCATTGATGTCTTTGCTCAAGAAATTTGAACACAGGGTCATTCGTAGCCTTTTTTGCCACCTTCGATAAATATACGAAGAATGGACTTTGAACTGGTGCTAACTCTGCAACACGTTCACCGAAATTAAACTTACGTCTAGTATCGTTTAACGAAACAGAAGATTGCCCTGTATTAGGACCACCAGCATTTGAATAAACATTTGCCATGTTTCCATCCTTTATTTTTACCCTTCCTCAACTACCTTGTTAGGCCTTCAGTTGGGTATAATTAATTAAGTTATTTCCAAGGGTTCTTTTGATTAAAGTTCCCTACCATACTATCCATCATCTTATCTTCCATAGTTCTTCCATCAGTATTAGATTGTCCAGAAGGCATCACTCCCATAGAGGATGGTACTTGCTGTGCATTTCTAGTTTGTTGGAATGTATCACTAGGTTGTGCAGAAGCAACGTTTTGTTGCGGTGCTGCGTTTCCAGCTTGCATTCTATATAATTGGACAAGATTATCGATATTAATAGAAGAAGGGTCAGACATTTTAGCCATAAAATCAGTAGCTTGTTCTTGACTCATACCATGATGCCCTGTTACATATTGAACTATATCAGCTTGCTCTTTAGCAGCAGCTTGAGAAGCTTCTTGCCTTTTAGCTGTTTCTACTCGCTGATTTTCCATAGTATCAAATTTTTCTTGTAACACTGCATTTTGATATTGAGTTTGCAAACTATTGTATTCAACCATTTGTTCATCCCAATCTTCTTTTGCGTCTAAGTACCTAGCACTATCACTAGAAGGGTCTGTATAAGCTTCCTCTCTAGAAAAAGTTCTTGGTCTTGCAGGTCTATCTGGAGCAGGTGGAAATTCATTAGATTGCTCTTGAGGTACTTCTTGAGGTTGAACAGGAGCAACTGGCGCAGCTTGAGGCTGACCATTTTGTACTTCTGCTAACTCGTTTTTGTACTTATCTGCTTGTGATTGCCAATATTGATACCTTTTAGTATCATTATCACCATTTACAGGCGGAGCTTCTTGTGTATCTACACCTTCGTTTACTGGGGGTTGTCCTTGTTCAGGAGCCTGTTCTACGTTTCCTTCATTACCTGGATTATTGAAAATATCAGAAATATTTCCAGAGCCTTCCACATTATCACTGCCAAATACTGCTTCCTCTAAAGAAGCATATTGTTCTTCGTTAGCGCCTTGTGCAGGGGTATCTGCTTGTATATTATCGTTCTGCGTCATTTCTTTCTCCCTTTAGCTGCCTCGCTCTTGCCACCAGATGAGGGTGAGCTTAATTTAGTTGTAGCATCTCTGATGCCTTGTTTTACTGTGGCTAAGCTGTCGTCAAGACGTTTATCATAAAGAGTACCTGCAGCCTTAGCTTTATTACTAATACTTCCAAGTTCTCCTTTAAATTTCTCAACTTCAACTCTTTTCTTAAGGTTAATAGCTTCTCTATCTCTAGTTTGCATATCACCTTTAAGACTTTTGATTTGCTCTTCTTGTTGTTTAACTTGTTGTTGCAATTGAGCAATCATATCAATTCTTTGCATAACACCTTCCATATCAAATACTTCAGTTTTCTTAAGAACTTCTTGTCTATCTATTAGTCCTTTTTGATATGCATCCATATAGAACTCAAGTTCTGCGTACCTATTACTTGGCAATGTAGAACCAGTTACAACCATAACATCGTACTTACCAATAGTAATATCATTTATTATTTTAATTTCACCTGATTTATCATCTACTAGCTTTTTATTAATAACATAGTCGCTCATAGAATTATTAGGTTGTACTACTCTAAAAATCTTTTGAGATGTATATAGCTGTTGCATTAATGGAATAGCTACTTGCCCTACTCTTACTAATGCAGCTTCAACATCTGCTAGTTTAGATTTCATTTTCCTTTGTCCAAATTCATCAAGTGCTATAGTAGCTTTGTATGTTTGTGGAGCAGCTGCTGAATTACCTTGCATCATTTCATATAATCCTAATGCATGGTCTATGTCACTCTTAGCAGTTTGCTCGTTTTGGTATAATTCGTTAGGAAGAGGTGTTGGTTGCACTGGCATTGGAGCCCCATCTGTAGGGTCATAAGGTATTGCTACTCCTGGCTGTGCCCATTTCTCTTCAAAATCTTTCATGTCAACACTACCTTCTGGGACAAGTATTTTAGTATTAGTACTTGTCGTAGCATGAGCTATTATTAAAGAACGTGTTTTATTTATATATTCCTGTAATCCTTTTATAAGCCTAACATCACTCATAGGATAAGGCGTTCTTGTATGTATGTTCATTACAGGTATTATTGGATAATTCTCTATAGGTAATACTCTTGAGTATAATTTAGTTTCTCCAATAATAACACATTGTTGAACTTTCTTAGTCATTATCTTTACAATCTCTATATCTTGATTTTCTACTAACTCTTTGTAAGTCATTTTTTCAACTGGCATTGGAGGAACTTCTTCTTTGGCTATTAATATAGCTTCATTTTCCTTATATCCACTTTGTAGCAATTCTTGCATCTTAGATTGTAAAGCCATTTGTCTTTGTTGCTCAAGTTGCATTATTAGCTGTTTAACTTTCTCTCCATCAGTATATATCTGACCAGCTATTTCCCATGCAGGTTGTGCTAAATACTCTATAAATTCTTCTTCACCTAAAAGTTCTTCTTTACCAGAAAAGACTTCAAAGGTACGAAACTCTTCAACATCTACTTTGTAATATCTTTCATAACCTCTTACATACTCTTGGTTATTAACTCTGCCTACATCTTCTGGGAATGTTACTTCACCATCATCTTCACGTTCTGTCCATGGAGCATTAAAATCTACCTTATTACCAGAATCTGATTGAGCGTTTTCAATTTTCTTCTCATACATAGGATACATCTTTTTAGCTTGGTCTTTAGTAAATAGCTTAGATATTATTATATTCTCAGCATCATCAAAAAGCTTATGTCTACTATTAGGGTCTACATATACGTCTAATGGGTCTACATCGTGCATACATATTTCACCTTTACCCATATCCATAGTAGGGTCTTGATATACTAATATGTATCCAACACCCATAACATAATAATCGTCTACAGCTTGTCTTATAACAGAAGTTCCATCAGATATATCATACATATAAGATAGTAAAGCACTCATTACATGAGCTACCTTATTATCACTATCTTCTCTAGGAGCACATCTAAATGATGGTCTATTAGAAGTAAGCATAGCTTTAGCAGATTCTACTGCTGGATGCACTCTATTTATAACTATTGGAGCTTGTCCTCTAGCTAACATAGTTTCTCTTTGTTCAGCTGTCCATTGCTTACCTAATCTAAACTCTTTATCTTCCTTAGCTTGCATAGCCCAATTATCTCTTTTACTAGAGTAATCATCAAAGAGCTCTAATGTTTCGTTTACTATATTGGATGAAGATGTTTTGTCTTTTTTGGAATATTCCATATGCTTAATTTACGAATTACATAGTCATCCAATCAAGAGTTTTCTTTTTAATTCGCCAATCTTCCTTAGATTTTTTCTCAAAATCATGCAATCTACACGGTTTTGCTCTATCTAAGGCTGTCCAAATAGCATCCATAATATCATCATGTTTACCTTTTGGATACGAAAGAAATTCTTGCTGGGCAATCATATGCTCTGGTTTAAAATAAAATGTACCCTTTGCAAACAAGGGGACAAGAGATAACAATCTTTCTGATTTAGAGTTTCTAGGTTTAACACCAGATTCTAATCCAGGTATATATATCTCCTCTTCACGCATTAGTTCTCTTACTGCAGTTCTCAAAGCTTCTTGATATCCAACAGTTTCTACCTTAATTCGCCTAGGTTTAAACTTTTTATAAACATCTATTATCTTTTGAGGTTGTTTTGCAGGAGAAATCTTGTCTCTATATATATCTATAACATATTTATTATTGTCATTATCAATGGCAATAGTAGCGATAACAAAGAAATCAGCCCTAGCAGACAAAGAGCTTGCAGGGTCCACTCCAGTATAGAGTTCAACAGGTTTAATTTTTTCATTTTCTAATCCTTCATTCTTAATAATAACATTTTGGCCATCCATTCTCTTGTACTCATAACTATGCATTTTAATCCAATCAGGCTGAAAAGGAGCATCATCTGGCGATTGTGCTATATTCATGTATTCTTGATAGAATCCATTAATATTTCCAACAGAAGAAAATTCTTCCTTGATACCAAGGATTCTTTCTTTTGGGAACCTTTCAGGCCAAATACTCTCTTCCTTGTCATTCCATATGGAATACCATAATACATTCCAAGCAGAAGACTCTTTTGCCCAATAAAGGAAACAATCTTCAGATATTACCGTGCCAATCATTGCTATCTTACCTTCATCAGACAAAGAAGGAATAACAGCTTCTGTTATCCACTTTCTATTCTTAGCTCTTGCCTCTGGAGTATAAGCATTTAATTCTGATTCAAAATCATCTACTATAATTAAGTTAGGCCTTGTATCACCTTCAATAAAACCCCTAACCCTTTGTCCTGTACCAACAGCTATTATTCTAGTACCATTATTAAGTACAACATCAGTATGTGTCCACCTTTTAGCTGTATTAGGACCCATATCGCCAAATACTTCTTTAAATTTACCTGAATGTGTTAAATGGTATTTTATTCTTGACAGGAAGTTTATTGACTGCGCTTGTGATTCTGAAACTATTACTATAAATAAGTCTTCGTCACTTCTTTTAAACGCAACTCTCCATAATGGGTATATTAGAGTAGTAACCGTGCTCTTCGCTGTCCCACGAGGAGCAGCGATTAATACTCTTCTTTTTTCGTCATCAGCTAGATTAGCGTAGACCTCCGAATGAAACGGAGGCGTGCTTTTACGGAGGGCTGTGGGGAAACAGTGCTTTCCAAACAGTGCCATGTTATTCCGTAACTTCTTAAGTGCTTCTAACTGAGAGTATCTTTCTTCGTAATCCAAAGCTTATTTCTTTTTCTTTTTAATAACCTTCTTTTTGGTTACTTTCTTTTTCTTCTTCGTCTTAGGTCTGCCTACTTTACTTCCGTATGTTCCTTTTCCGTATGGCATTACTCTTCCTCCTTAATAGTAGTTTTAGTTGCAATAAGCTTTTCTTCTTCTTCTCTAAGCTCATCTATTAGCTTAACGTTACTAGTAGCTTCTATAGATTCGGTAGTCTTAATAAGGTTCTTATCCTTCATACCGTGCATATCTTGCAAATTGTCTACTGCTCTCATTAAATTTGTTATATCGCCTTTATCTTTGGCTTTTTTTATAGTTTCTTCAAGTAGCTCTAAAGTATAACCTTCTGTCATACCATGGTCTTGAAGTAACTTCTGTAGTTCATCTCTTACCATATCTTTAAACTTCTCCGTTTTCATTCTGCGTTTCCACATACGCTCTTGATTACTTGTCGGATTATCTAATACAGCTCCAATAGCTTTATTATAATCCATAGTCTGTGCATATACCATAGCTAGATTATTTAGTTTCTGTTGCCCACACAACACTTCCCAGTGAGTCTTTCCACTAATGGTGTTGTTAGCCATACGACCACTCGCTTTAAGCTTAGTAGTAGCATAATTAGGGTTAAAAAAAGTATAACCATAGGGATAACGCACATATACGCTAGTAGACTTATATACCGAACGTGTGATGACCTTTGCAACATAGCCATCGTCGGATAGCCCGTACTCTCCTTCATTTGCGTCTCTCCAATACTTATAATCTAGTTCTAGTTCTTTTGCTTCTGACTCTTTATAGATAGAATAACTTGTAGTCTCTTTATCTCCCTTATGATGTATTTCAATCGTATACATTAAGGAATTTGCTTTATTAAGTTATTGTTTAGTCTAACTAACCCTTCAGGTGGGTCACTACCTTCAAATGTTATAGATAGATTAGCATAGTTATTTTTAGTAGGTAATATAGAAGAACCTAAATCAGCTGATATAGCACCTGCATCTTCTTTGCTAAA
>TARA_R110001583_G_scaffold3967_7_pt1 | contig 14384 bp, 10 predicted proteins | sample TARA_R110001583 | Tara Oceans TARA_R110001583 (sample SAMEA4398432) | marine metagenome | biome: Polar Biome; feature: [MES] marine water layer (ENVO:01000295) within the mesopelagic zone...; material: water (ENVO:00002006), including particulate matter (ENVO:01000060) such as...... | reverse complement strand
AATCCCTTGTTGCTCTGCGATGCGTAAAATTTCTTCTTTATTACCAATAAGCTGACAACGCGCAATATTACGTTCACAACATATTGCGGCGGCTTTTATAGTGCGAATATCAGTACCTTCAGGCAATACTATTAATTTATTCGCTTGTCGGGCAAGTTCAGTTAACTTGTGTCTAAAAGCGGGTGGTGATAATAAATAATTTGATTCTACTTTATCAGATAGATGAGTGATCCAATCTTTTGATAAGTTATCGGCAATGTGCTGTTTTACTTTTTCTTGACGTTGAATATCATCTTGAGGGATTTCGGGATTAAAATTCATGATATGACGAGAGGTTTGCCAAGTATCCCATGGCACAGAAAGTACCGGTAAACCGGCATTAAGTGCTTGTTGGCAAAGTTCCCAAATTTCTTTTGAGGGTTCAAAACCGTTGGTTAAAATTAATGCGCCCAATTTTGTGCCGTTTAATGCAGACAAACAGGCAGCGATAATAATATCAGTACGATCACCTGGAGTGACAATTAAACGGCCAGGGACTAAATAGCTCACTAGATTACTAACGCTGCGTGCACAAAAAGCAACACTACGAAAACGCCTATGTTCCATGTCACCGGCATTTATTACTTTAGCTTCAAGATAATTACTAATATCCATAATACGTGGTGCAATTAGATCCATTTCCCAGGTAATAGAGCCAAGTAAATCAAAGTGCCTATTTTTGAAAATATTCAAATTTTGCCATGGAGTAATGTCAAAATCAGTATTTATTTCTTCTTCTCTAGGGAGCAAGCCGTGTTCATCTTGATCAGGGGCATTCAACTTATTAATAATACAGCCTAATAAATGTTTGTTTTTGCTGCCGCCATAGGTTTCAGCGGTCACTTCAAGTCTATCTTCAAACGCCTCTGTGTCGTCATTACCCGGGGCGGCAACCAATACTATATCAGCGCATAGAGCCTGAGCTACATCACGGTTAATTCGGCCAGCGTAGGGCTGACGAGTCGTTGGAATTAACCCTTCGATGATGACTACTTCTTGATCCTGATTGAAATCATCGAAATTTGCTACAATCTCCTCAAGGACGATATCGTGTAAGCCATCAGCCATTTTTTCTTCAAAGTAGCTAAGAGAAATACAACGGCTATTTTGTGAAAGGCTAACAGCCTCTATCGTTTTATTTTTTTTGGCTAAAGAATTGCGTGAGGGTTGGCTAATTGGTTTAAAATGACCAACTTTAATACCCTTTTGTTCACAAGTGTGCAGTAAACCAAGTGCAACACTGGTCAAGCCAACACCAAAACCAACAGGAATTAGCATTATTCTGTGAGAATCTAACTTAGGTGCCATTATAATTTTCCTGCCGTGTTTGATTTTAATAACTGTGCTGTTTGCTCGGCGATTACCCACTCTTCATTAGTGGCGATTACCCAACAGGATCTTGAGGTGTTAATTGCAATATTGCCACTACTACCAAAGCGAGTCGCTTGATTCTTTTCTTTGTGAAGGTGAAAATTCAATAAACCTAATTGATTAATAATTTCTTGTCTTACCCAAGAAGAGTTTTCGCCAATGCCGCCGGTAAAAATCAACCCATCTAATTCGCTTAGGCTAGCACTAAACGAGGCAATGCTTTTAGCGATTCGATAGCAAAATACCGTTAACGCCAGTTTGGCTTGTGTTGATTGTGGATGACTTTTATCTAGCATGGCTGTTTCTAGCGTACGACAATCATTACTTAGCTCAGATAAACCAAGCAAACCGCTTTTTTTATTTAATAAAGTATTCACTTCTTCAACACTAAAGCCAAGTTTTTCAACTAAATGAAAGATAATACTCGCATCAATATCACCACTGCGAGTTCCCATTATCACGCCTTCAAGTGGGGTCATACCCATACTAGTATCAACACTCTGGCCATTTTTTATTGCTGTTACACTAGAGCCATTACCTAAATGAGCGCTGATTAAATTGCATTGTTCAAGTGGTTTATTCATAAATTTTGCTGCTTGATTAGCAACAAAGTAGTGGCTAGTACCATGAAAACCATAACGCCTAATACTGTGCTCTTGATATAGTTTATAGGGTATTCCGTAAAGATACGCTTTTTCAGGCATGCTTTGATGGAAAGCGGTGTCAAATACGACCACTTGCGGCAGTGTTGCAAATGCTTGTTGGCATACGTTTATACCAATTAGATTAGCTGGGTTGTGTAAAGGGGCTAATTTAGCTAAATTTTCAATATTCTCTTTAACGCCAGCATCAATTAGAGTCGGTTGACCGTAATGTTCACCACCATGAACAACACGGTGGCCGACAGCGATAATATTATCAACTAAATTCAACTCCACAAGTTTATTTACCAAGGTGTTAAGCGCTATCCGATGATCAAAAGGAGCAACAAGCGCACTTGTTTCTATTTTTTTATCATTGTCTATCCCAACATTATGTTTAATCTTAATAAGGGCTTGTGGTGTATTTAAGCATTCAGCTAAACCTGATAATAGGGACGCGCCAGATTCAGGCTGTATTAATGAAAATTTTACCGATGAGCTACCGCAGTTGATCACTAATATAGCTGCAACATTTGTGTGTGTAGAAACGGGTTGTTGTTTTGACATAGTTTTTTGAATGAAAGGAAGAGTAATAGCTCTATTATAGCTGTTTCATAGACAAAAAAATTGATACAAGGCAATAAATGCGATTTTGTTGTTAATAATCTTGTAATAAATATAACAATTTATTACAAGATTATTATTGGTAAACGTTACCTAGCACTTTTGCTATTATGAGGTAACTGCTATAGTAGTTATAGGACCTCAACGGTATTTATCTATGAATTTATCTGTAGCACAACTAATTAAATTAGGTCAGAAATATATTAAGCTTTGGCCAGAAAGAGCTGAATTAGCACATTATTTTGCTGATTATAGAGCCGTGCAAAGTGCTCGGTTTGTTTGCCGATACTTTCCTGCCTTGGCATCGTTCGTTTTCATTATGCAGCTGTATTTTTCATCAGGATTTTTTTTCGGCTCAGGTAGTATCGCCAACGTATTAGATGCTTTGCCGCAAGCTTTGGTTTATGTATTGTTTTTATTATCTATACCCTTGCAAGCTTTAGTTTTTTTAGGTGTTAAAGCTGACAAGTTTTTACCACCGTCATTAGCTTCTTGGTATCGCAGTGGTTTAGAGAAAGCCAAAGAGCAGGGTAGCCAAAATAAACTAACAGATTTAGCTATTTCTAAACCAAGGTATATAGATTTAGCGAAATTATTGCAATTAACCTATGCTTCTAGTCATAATCAGTAGCAATGAACTGTTGATTTTGAGAAGGGAATAACCATTCTTTTCATCAATGCCTTGCCTAAAGGCGTTTCTAATTCCAGTTGAAACCTGCACCTTCAAGTAGAACCTGTATATCCTTCACTTTATGCCTTTATTTTTTATAAAGTCTTAGAATAAAATCAGCCTGACAGCTGAATTTATTCATCGCTTTAATCTCTTCTATTAATTTTTTTGATGCTTTAAATGCAAAAGGTGTCATTGCTAATAAATTAAGTACATCATCACTGTGTTCAAATTTCATCGTGTAAGTTAACTTTTGCTCTTCAACGAGCGTTAAATTATTAATGGGCGTTTTAGTTATATCGTGTTCATTGGCTTGTTGATAAATCAATTCTTTTAGTTCAAATAAATGCTGCTCAGCAGGTGTTACTGTTAATAAATACCCATTTTCTTGTAAAACTCGCGTGAATTCATTTTCTAAAATAGGCGCATAAACAGAGATTAACCAGCCGAAATAGTTATCACTAAAACTTAGTTTAGATAAAGTGCCGACACTAAAGTGACAGTTTTGATAGCGCTTGGCGGCAATTTTTATGGTTTCTTTTGCTATATCTACGCCATAAACTTGATTATCAATAGTTTTATGCTGGTGCGTATAAAATCCCTCACCACAACCCGCATCAAGTAATGGCGCATCACTTTGACCATATTGTTGATACAGTGCGAGCATTTTATCAACCAAGGGTTGGTAAAACTCTTTATCAAGAAAAGCGCGCCTAGCAATAACCATGTCTTTATTATCACCGGGTGCTTTTGAATGTTTAAATTGTACGGGTAATAAATTTACATACCCTTGTTTAGCTTGATCAAAACTGTGATTGTTTAGACAAACATAGGTTTTGTCAGTAAGCGTTAACGCTTGCTGACAAAGCGGACAAAGGTAATGAGCGGGTAATAATGACATGAGTTAAACTTATTATTAGTCGGTAAATAGTTAGTCGGTAAATAGTTACTAAGTAAATCGGTCGGTAAGCTAGTCGGTAAATGTTGACCAAATTGGTGCATGATCTGAGGGCTTTTCTATACCACGAAGTTCATAGTCAATATCTGATTCGACACATTGCTCACTTAAGGTTTTTGTTGCCAAAACAACATCTATACGTAAACCACGGTTATCATCAAAGCCGCGAGAACGGTAGTCAAACCAAGAGTAACGTTCAGTACGTGTTGGGTGAAGTTGGCGGAAGGTATCAATAAAGCCCCAATCCATCAGTGTTTTTAACCATTCACGTTCTTCTAATTGAAATGAACACTTACCTGATTTTAACCAGCGTTTACGGTTAATTTCACCAATGCCAATATCTAAATCAAGCGGAGATATATTAATATCGCCCATGACAACGAGTTGTTCATCATTAGTATGATGCTCATTTAAATAGGTCATTAAATCTTGATAAAATTTACGTTTGTATGGGTATTTAGTTTCATGAGTAATACTCTCACCCTGTGGAAAATAGCCATTAAGCACGGTTATTTTTTCACCTTTGTCATTGGTTGTTTCTACCATGATCATACGGTGCTGAGCTTCATCATCATCAGTTGGAAAGCCTTTTTGTACTTTCACCGCTTCTTTTTTGCATAACATAGCAACGCCATAATGCGCTTTTTGTCCATGAAAATAGACGTGATAGCCCATGGCTTCAACCGCTTCTAATGGGAATACTTCATCATGCACTTTAATTTCTTGTAAACCGATAATGTCAGGCTGATGTTTATCAATAATAGCTTGTAGTTGGTGTAAACGAGCACGAAGGCCATTAATGTTGAAACTGATGATTTTCATATTATTTAAGCACTGAAGTAAAAATTATTGAGATCTTGCTTGTTTGATAACTGAGTCGCAAGTTATTTTTAGTAAAACTTTCAATTGTGACTGTTATTTGAGTATTTTTAATGTTCAGTAACTTGTTCAAGCTTGTTTTAGTGGAAAAATATAAATAAAAGAAACGAGATGGCTACAGAATTTCTATTTTTGGTAACCAACGATTCGATAGTTCTATTTCGTCAATATCATGAACAGTTATCGGTGGTTGTGTTTCATCTTCTGGCGGCGCAGCGATGAGGTTAAGATCAATTGCCATTGCAGTGCCTATTAATTTACCTGACTCTAGTTTGAAGTCATAATAGATACCGCTATTAAAGTTAGCGCCAAATTCTGAATTCTTTTTATACATGAATAATAAATCATGCGATAGCCACCTAAAGTCTGTTTTTGTTATATTTCGTGGGTTGTCGTAAGGGTAGGCTAGATGGCACCATAACTCAGGCCCTTCTAAACATTTCATTTCTTTCATCGATAAAAAGTAATCTTTAAACAACTTATGATCTAAATGAATTTGGTAATTAATAGTGTCTGCTTGGGTTGAAAAATCAATATAACCGATAAGCAGTTTTTTACCTTTATTATCCAATAAGCTTATTTGCTTTGTCCCCTGATAAAAGGGTTCATCGTGAACAAGAGTACTTTGTTCAACACAAGAAACATTTATTAATGCGAGTAACATTATTATGTGTTTATACATTTAAACCACCTTTTAAGCATTGTGTTATATAACTCTAATTGATTTATAGATTGTGTATATAGCACTTAAGGAGGATTTTATGATGCTTTACTATAAGCATAACTTAAAATTATATAACCGTTACCAATCAAGATACATTTTTCATGACGTCTTAGTTATTTATGATCAAGACGCTTTATTTTTTAATGATAGATTACAGCCCATTATGGTATTGCACGTTGGTGGATTCTGGCACCAATTCGTTTAGAGTCGTTTGAATACTTAATTGTGTATTTGAACCGTCATTGCCGCTTTCGCCTACCTGGAGTAATTGTTCAAATTGTTCAATTAGTACGGCTTTATCGGGGGATGTTTTATCACCGGAGCCAATATTAGTTAAGTCGATCATAAAGCCATCATACAATTGGGCTAAATCGTTAATAATTTCCATATTTAAAAACTGATCATTATTATAAATACTTGGGTAACCAGCTTTTTGTTTATCAATAGCGAATGAAATACCTTTAAGATTGGTGATGCTAGTAGATTTATCACAAGAGAGCATACAACCATTATCGATACGAGGTTTTTCACAACCGACACTTTGCTGGAAGAAACACTGCCTACTTGTCATTAATAAAATGGGGTGATAAATACTGTAGAACAATTTAAAGTTTTCAGGACGAGCGATTGTTTTCATTTGCAGATGGTTTATTTCATTTGAAATAAACGCACCTTCACAGTCAAATGCTTCTTTCATTGCTAATAGCGCATAAGAATTGGTGGTATTTAAGAAAGGACCAGCTATCCACTTAATACCCAGTTCAAAAGCACGACTGGCAATACCGGTATTGTTAGTGACTATTAATTCAGGTTTAACCTGTTCTAATATGTTTAACGCTACGTCATAATCTTTACCAATTAATACTGAAGGAAACCAAGGTATAAGTCGCGGATTATCATTCAAAAAGCCTACATATTTAGTGCAGTCGCGTTTATAAGCGTCAGGTAATTTAAAGTAAATGTCAGCATCTGTCACATGGGTAAGATCTAAGTCAGATTCATCACAAATTAATATTGAGAGCTTGGCTTTCACCTTACTTTTTGCTTCGCTATTACCGCTATTATCGGTATGTTTTGGATGGCGCACTAACTTAGGTAATATGACTTCAGGATGAAGTGGTTGATTGTTATTTAATTGTGAAGATAACTCATTTTTCAGCGCCGTAAGATTCTTAAAGGGAATATTCACACCTGCGGGTATACCATCAAGGTTTAATTCGGTTAAATTGAAGTGTGAATTATTAAAACTCTTAAAACGCTTTTTAATAGCCTCTTTATCAATACAATTTTTATCACTGGCGACTAATAAGTTCTGTGAGGATATAACGATTGTTTTTTCTTCACTTGTGGTTTTACCTGAAGTGTAGTCTTGAGTTATTGCGGTTAGCGTCAATGGCGTGCCAACCTCACCGGTAAAGGTTAGCGCTAAAGGACGCTTGTCTATGCTTAGGTGCTTTATTTTTTCATTCACAGCAAGATTTATTTGTGTTTTTTCATCACTAAGGTTTTGTTCTACTTCCTGAATTTGCACAACAGAAATGGCATTACTTTGATCAATGGCGTGGTATTTTGAATTATCGCGTGGGTTTTCAATAAACATTGACTGGTTTAAATCACCACGTAAAAAGCTATTGGTTAAATCACGATTAAAGACTTTATAAAGTCGCTCACCATCTTCTAATAATTTGCCGGTTTCAACAAAACCATCAATTTGTTTACGGAAGCTATCAATTACCGTATGAACATAACTAGCGCCTTTAATACGGCCTTCCACTTTAAATGAGTGAACACCCGCATCAATTAATTCGGGTAAATCGAAAAAGGCTGAGTTGTCTTTTATATTTAACGGAAAGTTATTACCTGACGGTGTTGTTTCGTATTCTTCACGACAAGCTTGACTGCATCGCCCACGGTTTCCTGAGTTACCGACACTGGCTGAGGTGGAATAGCACAATCCTGAAAAAGCGACACATAATGAACCGTGAACAAATACTTCGGTTAATACGTCGTGCTTGTGAGCAACATCGGTAACGGCGGTAATCTCTCTTAAATTCATTTCTCTTGATAAATTAACTCGTGAAGCGCCTAACTTTTTAAGAAAGGGGATCTGGCCAATGTTATGCGTTGTTAATTGTGTCGAAGCATGAATATCTAGCGTAGGAAAATGCTTATTTAAAATATAAAGCAGCCCTATATCTTGAACGATAACACCATCAAGGGTTGTATTAACCAGCTTGCTTAATAATTTGGCCAGCGTTTTAAACTCACGCTCTAATATAATAATGTTTAAGGTTAAAAATATTTGGCAGTCGTACTGATGCGCAAGCCGAATAACACCTACCAGTTCATCAAAAGAAATATTAGCGGCGCGGTTTCGCGCATTAAAGGTGTCTAAACCACAATAAACCGCATCGGCACCTGCAATTATTGCCGCTTTTATTGCATCTATATCGCCACCTGGGGCTAACAATTCAATTTTAGAACTCATTTATACAACTTTAGCCCATTAATAAGGCAGTTAAATTTCAAAGGGGAGATTTTACGCATATATTTAGCAGATGAATACAGTTAAAGTATTCTAAACACAAATCATTCTAATTTAAGCAGAATAAAACTAGTGTTAAAGTAACAATTTCTGCATTTTAATACGCTTATACCCGTTCCACTTGAAGATGCAGTTTCAGAGCGAAGCTAGGAAATCAGATCAAGGCGCGATACGAAGAGAATGGTTATTCCCTTATCGAGTAGTGCAACGCAGGACTGGTTTTCTAGCTTAGCTCCCTACGGGCAAGTCGATAAAGGGTCATCTCCTGCGTTATTGATTTCGACAATAGAATAACTATTCTCTTCAATCAATGCCTTCTAGCTAACCCTTTCTCGTCTTGCTGAAATTTGCATCTTCAAGTGGAGCGGGTATATATTAGTGAATCATCATAAAAAGCCAAGCACTATGAATTTAATTGTAAACACCGAAACCACTTTACCTGTTCTCTATTCGCTAAGAAATTGTCCTTATGCCATGCGCGCTCGGATCGCTATTTTTAAAGCGAAGCAAATCGTTATGCTACGGGATATCGTGTTAAGTAATAAACCTAAAGAAATGCTAGCCGCATCACCTAAAGCTACGGTGCCTGTTTTAGTGTTGGCTAACGGCACCGTAGTAGAAGAAAGTTTAGCCATCATGTTATGGGCGCTTAATGAGACCGATCCAGATGATTTATTGCAAAGCCAGAATGAGCATGAATTATCAATAATGCTCAATTTAATTAAGTCTTTTGATTATGATTTCAAAGTTTGCTTAGAGCAATATAAATGTGCCAAGCGTTACCGAGAAAGTAATATTATTGAATGCAGAGTAGAGTGTGAGCAGTTCATTCAAACATTAGAAAATCGTTTAAGCCGTCATGATTTTTTAATATCGAATACAGAAAGCCTTGCAGATATTGCCTTACTTCCCTTTATTCGTCAGTTTGCGCGGATAGAGCGGCAGTGGTATTTACAATCACCTTACCCAAAAGTAAGGCAATGGCTCAATAATTATTTACAAAGCCCAATGTTCACTAAGGTAATGGCAAAATATCCATTATGGTTAGATGATCATGAAGTGGTTTTATTTGGTGACAAAAGTAAATAAGTCATCAGCGTTATCTGTGATTTCAATTTGAGTGATAAGGTAGGAGTATTCAAAGGTTATATCTATAAGATTTTTTCTATTTATTTTTATTTAACAAAAGTGGAAAATGTGATTAGATGTCCGCGCTTAACGTTAGTCATTATTTATAATTACTATAGACCCCTTTAGAGTATTGTACGGCAATTGACTCAATTGTCTCTGTGAAAAATCTCTAACTAATTATTCGCATGGAGCATCATAATCTGGAACGGTTCTACGCATGAACTCAGTTCTAATTAATAACAGGTACACTATGCTCTCAGATAACACCGCACTTTTTTTTGATAAACCTGAATCATCAATAGCGCTTAGTAACTTTATACTTTCAATAAATAAAGCGTCATCAGTGAAAAATATTTATGCTAGCCTTGCTTTGTATTTACCTGAGCTAATACCAGTCGATCGCTGCAGTGTCACGCTATTAAATGCAGAAAGCACTGAACTAGATATTTTCTCTTTACATGGCTCTGAAGGTGCTCTGCCCATTGGTAAATCGATACCTTTGAATAGAACTTATATTGTTAAGGCAATAAAGAAAAAAATTCCTATACATCATCTTATTGATTCCGATTGCCTATTAATTGACGGCCAGTTGTTATATCAACAAGGCATAAAAAGTTTGATTAACGCACCCTTAGTTATTTCGGGAAAGGTCATTGGTACAGTTAATATTGCAACAAAGTATACAAATCTTTTCAACCAAAACACCCTTGATTTAATGACCCTTGTTGTCACCTTGCTTTCTACCTACTTAGAGCGACAAACATTATTAGAAAAAACCCGAGTTGCCATGCTTGGGTATCGCCATTATTCCACACAGTTGGAGGTGTTAAATAAGTGTGCTGAAAATTTATCAACAGCGGCTAGCGAAACAGCGATTTTTAATGCTATTTTACATTCTATAGAACGTCTAATACCGTCCAAGCGGACATGCTTTATTACGCCTACCGAAGATAAATCAGCTTTTAATGTTAAGTATCTTTGTGAATCAACGCAGTCACTTCCTTATGACATTTTCCTTGCTCAAAATGACTCTCTTCTCAATAGTATGATGCAAGATGGTGAACCGCGTTTTTTTGCTAACTTTAAGGACCAACAATATTTAGAGCACAAATTATTGGCCGAATCTGGTTTGGTAGGCGGATGGAATATTCCTATCTATAGCCAACAGCAGATTACTGGGATCCTTTGTATAACCACAGATCAGGAAATAAGTGATGGTGAAAAACTCAAGGATCTTTTTGTTGTTATGGGCAGTGTTATGGCGGCGGCATTAGAGCGACTCATGATTGAAAACCGGCTTCAATATCAAGCTCATCACGACTCACTCACCGGTTTACCCAATAGAACACAACTTTACAAAACCTTAAATCAACATTTGACAGAAAACGATACCAAATCGCTAGCTTTGCTTTTTATTGATCTTGATAATTTTAAGAGTACCAATGACAGTTTAGGACATGATATTGGTGATAGGCTGCTATGCAGTGTAACTAAGCGTATCGCCAGTGTTATGCCTAGTAGCCATTTTATGGCTCGTTTTGGGGGTGATGAATTTATTATTACACTACCTAATATAAATAATAAAGAAACCGCTGCTCAATTAGCTGGAGAAATTATTGACGCGTTACAATCTTTATTTATCATCAAAGGACATATGCTTTTTATCGGTGCCAGTATAGGTATAAGTCTTTATCCAAACCACAGCACTCAAGCTGCAGATTTGATCAAGTTTGCTGATATAGCGATGTATAATGCTAAAAAACAGGGACGAAATAATTACCAATTTTTTAGTCAAACGCTTTCTGATAAAATTAATCATCAACAACATATTGATAATGCATTGCATCATGCCATTAGCAAAGATGAACTGAGTTTAATGTTTCAACCTTTGATCAACGGTAATGAAATGCAAGGTATTGAAGCGCTATTACGTTGGAATCATCCTGAAATGGGCTCTATTAGCCCTGCAGAATTCATTCCTATTGCGGAAGAAAGCCTGATTATTGAAGATATTACCTATTGGGTATTGGAACGAAGCTTGGCTACTTTGAAGCGATTACGTCGCCATCAAAAGAAATTATTTGTTGCGGTAAATATATCGGCTAAAGTATTTTCACACTCAAAAGACTTTGTTGAAATGGCCACTGCCGCCTTACAGCGTCACAAACTTCCTTTTTCTGCATTGGAATTAGAAATTACTGAAAATGTTTTTTTAGACAATTTAGAACCCACAAAGCTAATAATGAATGAATTGAGGGATAAAGGTATTCGTATCGCTATTGATGATTTTGGCACGGGCTTTTCGTCACTGACTTATTTACTTGATTTACCACTAGACACGTTAAAAATAGATCAGGCTTTCGTAAAAGGGATTGAGACTGATAATAAAAAAATAGGTGTAGTGAAGGCTATTGTGGCACTTTCTAAAAGTCTGCAGCTTTCCTGCATTGCAGAAGGGATAGAAACGGAAGCTCAAAAAAACTGTCTACAAAAATTAGGATGCGAACGTTTTCAGGGATACTTGTTCAGTCGCCCATTACCGGAAAGCGAATTAGAAAAAAAGATGATGGCGCAGGTTACTTATCCCTAATAGGTAAGTAAAAAGTTATCATTATTTTTTATGTTTCTTCTTGAATGTATTGATAGCAATAACTTGGAGTGAAATACAAAAGAACAAAACTCTTTGAGTACCAAAGAGTATTGTCCTTCAGGAAAATATTACTTTCGTTAAATTAAACTGGTTAACATATCTGCTGAATAACTTGTTAATGTTTCATTTTTTCGTATTTTAGCGACATAATCAGGGTTAGCGATAAAAGGTCGACCAATAGCAATTAGATCAAATTTATTATCATTTATGGCATTACTTGCTGTTTCAGCACTGTAACTTCCTACACCCACTAACGTTTTATTGTAATTCGCTCTAACATAACTTGATGCGCTACCGCCTAAATAATCAAACTCCATACTGTCGTCAAATATGCCAATATGAAGAAAGGCTAAATTTCGCTTTTCTAACGCGGGTAATAAATGATCGAATACTGCCCGATCTTTACTATCGCCAGTGATGTTGAAATAGGCACCGGGTGACACTCTTAATCCTGTCCGGTCAGCGCCAATTTTATCGATTATTTCATCAAGCACTTCTAATGGAAAACGAACCATATTTTCAGCACTACCGCCATATTCATCAGTGCGGCGATTACTGTCATGATGTAAAAATTGATCAATTAAATAACCATTTGCGCCATGAATTTCAACACCATCAAAACCTGCCTCTATGGCATTTTCAGCCGCTTTGCCATAATCGGCTACTAATGTTTTTATTTCTTCAACGGTAACTGCCTTAGGGATTTTATAAGTTAGCTCTCGCATTCTAGGTACGCTGTCTTCAACACCCACTGCTGAAGGAGCCAACACAGGGGCCTCAGCGTTACCATTTCCAAAAAAATAGGGATGAGCTACACGGCCTGTATGCCAAAGTTGAGCAAAAATTTTGCCACCATTTTTATGTACCGCATTAGTAACCATTTTCCAGCCGTCAATTTGTGCTTGTGAAAACAAACCAGGCGTATTAGGAAACCCCTGGGCATCGGGGCGAATAATAACTGCTTCAGAAATAATTAAACCGGCTTCAGATCTTCTGGCGTAATATTGTGCCATTGCTTGTGTTGGTACTAAATTATCATCTGCCATGCAGCGAGTTAATGGTGCCATTAATATACGGTTGTTTAACTTAATTGTGTCGTTTAATGCATAAGGCTTGAATAAATTTGCTGTCATGGTGATATTCCTTTTTGAATGTTCGTTCAAGATACTCTTATTTGAATGACCGTTCAAGTATTATTTTTGAATGATTGTTCAAATAAGGGTATAATCGAAAAATGTAATGTCATTAAGGAGGAAATAAATGCGTAATGCTGAGTTTGATAGAGAAAAAGTATTGAGATCTGCAATGAATGCTTTTATGAATAAAGGTTTTGCAAACACCAGTATGCAAGATCTTAAAAAAGTAACAGGCCTTCATCCCGGTTCTATTTATTGTGCTTTTGAAAATAAAAGGGGATTGTTGTTAGCAGCACTTGAGCAATACCGTTTAGACAGAACAACTGAATTTGAGCAATTTTTTTCTGTATCGCAACAAACAACGGATAATTTAAAATCATATCTTGATAATGTAGTGGTCGAATGTATTAGTTGTGATAATACTCAAGCGTGTTTATTGACCAAAGCTTTGAATGAAACAGCAGAGCAAGATTTTGAAGTACAACAGATAATCAGCAATAACTTATCTATGCTGCAACAAGCGTTTACCGAGAAATTTGAACAAGCAAAAAAGGAAAAGAGTATCTGCGTCGAAAAAGATAGTGAACACTTAGCGCGATATTTTTTAATGGGTATATACGGCTTAAGAACGTTTGCACAAACTCACCCTGAGCCTGAAATATTAAAACAGCTTGCTGAGCAACTTTATCAAGATGTTTTAAGGTGAGTTATACTTTTAAGCCTGTCTTTTAGTCTATTTTATGAAATATTAATATTTGGTTGTTTGCCGGCATTGCAACATTTTCTTTTAAAGAAAAGCTCGCATTTGATGCCAATTGACATACCGCTTCAAAATCACGAATACCACTTTTATCATCCCGCGCTTTTAGCGAAAGGTCAAAGTTAGCATTACTTTCGCTGCTATACTTTCCTTGATAGTTAAATGGTCCATAAATGCATAATACCCCACTTTCAGTTAATGTCTTTTCTGCCAGTTTGAAAAAACTTTGTACTAGCGGCCAACTCATAATATGTAA
>TARA_R110001583_G_scaffold105215_1_pt1 | contig 14411 bp, 14 predicted proteins | sample TARA_R110001583 | Tara Oceans TARA_R110001583 (sample SAMEA4398432) | marine metagenome | biome: Polar Biome; feature: [MES] marine water layer (ENVO:01000295) within the mesopelagic zone...; material: water (ENVO:00002006), including particulate matter (ENVO:01000060) such... | reverse complement strand
ATTTAAGGAAACCCTATGAATCATCTTGTTATTTCTTGTATTGGCCCTGATAGAGCCGGCATTGTTGACACACTCTCTACTATTATTAGCCGTCATAAGGGTAATTGGCAAGTGAGTAGTTTACACCATCTATCCAATTTTTTTGCTGGCGTAATTGAAGTGGCTGTAGAGAAAAAAAATACTGAAGCACTAACGGCTGATCTTAAAAATATAGCAGGCTTAAGCTGCCAAATAGAGTTAGCTGAGCCTAATTTAGCACAAGTAAGTACCAACTTAGTATTAGAATTAACCGCTAATGATAGAGCGGGTATAGTGCAAGAAATCTCATCGGTAATTCACCACCAAGGTGGTAATTTAATCAAGCTAGTTAGTTCGCAATCAAGCGCCCCGCATACAGGCCAATTAATGTTTAAAGCCACGGTGCAAGTGGCAATGAAAGAAGATAACGTGGATGAATTAATTAGTGCTTTAGAACATATTGCTGATGATCTAATGGTAGATGTTACTAAGTCATCGTGATTGGTTGCGATTAGTGAATAGTGACTTTAACAGGTCGCTAACAAGCTAAACCTTCCTCGAAATAAATAGCAAATTCACTACCCTGCCCCCATACGCTGGTGATCACTAATTCAGCTTTGTGGTGCAGTAAAACATGCTTAACAATCGCTAGGCCTAAACCTGAGCCACCGGTATCACGAGAGCGTGATTTATCTATACGATAAAAGCGCTCAGTAAGCCTATTTAGTTGATCAGCCTTGATACCATCACCATTATCTTTAACACTAAAAATAACTTTATCGCCATTACGTCGCCAGCTCACATCAATTATGCCACCGGCTGGTGTATAAGCGATCGCATTGGAGATTAAATTTGCACAAGCACTCTTTAATTCTGTTTCAATACCAAAAACACCAACCCCTTGGGTAATGTGAGTACGAAGTTCATGTTGTTTGATTTGATTAAGCCATCGAGCATCTTCAACAAGGTTTTCAACTAACACCGGCATATCAACTGGTTTCATATTCTCGTCATCACGATTATTTTCAACTTTTGATAAACTTAACAGTTGCTCAACTAAACGCTCCATTCGAGAGACTTGACCTTCAATGGTGGTAAAAACCTTTTTCCAATGGGGATCTAATGCATGATCTGTTTCTTGAATCATTTCCACATAACCGCGTACTACCGTTAAAGGAGTTTTTAGTTCATGGGAAACATTAGCGACAAATTCACGACGCATTTTTTTCAAACGATGATACTTAGCAATCGCACGAGACATAAGAATGACTCGCTCACCACCAAATGACATAACAGATATTTCTAACTGCAATTCATCATTAATAGGGGATTTAATCGAACAAGGCGTTTCAAACTTTCCTTGTTGAAGGTAGTCTGAAAACTCTGGATCGATGAGTAGCTGCTCAATGTGCTTGCCAATATCATCGGGAAAACGAACACCGAGTAAACGCTGCGCTTTTTTATTGCCTGACATTATCACTAAATCAGGTGATAAAATTAACGCCGCATCAGGTAATGCTTCAATACCAGAATGAAAACGGAAATCTTGCTTACTAGGAGTTGGAGTGTTCATTTTATATGCAATACTTTATGACAAGGCTAGAAATAACTCGCCCTGTTTATTAATAACTAAGCTAATTTTTTAACTTTACTCGTCAGTTTGCCAGAGAAGCGATAACCTGCACCGCGAACAGTTTGAATAAACTCTTCGTGCCCAGCACCCGAAATCGCTTTTCTTAAACGTCTGATGTGCACATCAACCGTTCTATCTTCTACGTAAACATTGGTGCCCCAAACATTATCAAGAAGCTGCTCACGCGAATAAACGCGCTCAGTGTGAGTCATAAAGAAGTGTAATAAACGAAATTCTGTCGGACCTAGATCTAGAGACTCTTCATTAATAGTCACTTGATGAGCAACGGGATCTAATTTCAGTCCATGAAATTCAACTTTTTCTGATAATGATGTCGGCGATACACGACGAATAACCGCTTTAATACGGGCAATAAGCTCTTTAGGAGAAAAAGGCTTAGTGACATAATCATCAACACCGGCATCAAGACCTTTAACTTTATCGTCTTCATCAGCCCGAGCCGTTAGCATAATAATAGGAATATTACGGCTATACTCATTCTGTTTTAATTCTTTGGCCAGTTTAACGCCACTGCCACCTGGTAACATCCAATCAAGCAAAATTAAATCAGGATAGGGTTCTACAATTTTCTCCTTGGCCTGCTTTATATCAATCGCTTCAACGGCATTAAAGCCATTTTGCTCTAAAACAAAAGTGATCATTTCCCTAATCGGGGTTTCATCTTCAACAACTAAAATGTATCCGCTCATACATACGCCTTAAAATAAGTAGTCTGAATCTAGCGCTAAGTTGGCTAATTCATTATCACAGTTGGTATAGTTTCTTTTTACGCTTTTCTTATTATGCTGCTTTTCTTATCACGCTATTGTGCAGATCTAAAATGACACTTTTATGACAACGCTTCAATAAACACAGTATATTTCATAAAACGTCCTGTTTGGGGTATATGAAGCTCTCACTCACTCAAGTGAACTAATTTTAAATTTTGCCATAATTTTTCTGCCACTGGCCCTAATAAATTAGACTTTAATTTTATTGCTTGATAATTCAAGCCAATTTTTGTATCAAAACCTTCCATTTTCAATGCGGATAAAGTGTGTTTTTCTAACTCATCTTTAATCATGTAGTCTGGTAAGCGCCCCCAACCAATACCACTCATTATCAAGGTTTTTTTTGTACTAAAATCATTTACGTACCAACATCGCTGCCCTGTTTGTACGCTATAGTTTATGCCTTGACTCGTTCGACCTGAATCTTGTACAACTATTTGATATTCATCTTTTAATTCGGTTACCGACGTCAGATTAGGATGGCGTTCGACAAACCGAGGAGCTGCAACGGTGCATAAGTAGCCTTGATAAAGTTTATTTGCTTCAAACTGCCCTGACTGCAACGCAAAATTATCAATAGCGGTCAACGCTAAATCTGCTTGTGCTGATTTTACTGCCTCTAATGCGCCGTTAATATATTCCTGTTTTAAAATAATTTGCGTATGCGGAAACTCACTTTGTGTCATTTCTAGCACAGGTAATATTTTCTTTAAATCATAAGAGGCTTCTATCGCTATCGTTATACTCGCCTCATTACCTGTCGTTAAAAAGGTCGCTAACTGTTTCATATGCTCGGCTTCATCTAACAAACGTAATGCATGTTGATATATTTGTTGCCCGTTACAAGTTAATGATAAACGATAACCTTCGCGATTAAACAGCTGCAAGCCTAATTGAGCCTCCAGCTGTTTAATACCTTGGCTAATAGCCGGTTGTGTTTTAAAAAGTTTTGCGCTCGCATTTTTAAGGCTGCCGAGTTCCGCCACCTGCCTTAGCATTTTTAATTGTTCAAGAGTCATCAACTTTACCTATATTCACTTGCATACGTAGTGCATTATAACTTAAGTAAAAGTTAACAACTTATAAATAAAGCTTCAATATTTATTTATTTATTACCTGTCATACTTCGATGCATAGTTGAATAAAAAATTTTATATGAGATAAAACAAAGCAATGAACAACACCCAAACACATTATGGTTATGTCAGTATATTTTTTCATTGGTTATCTGCGCTAAGTATCATTAGCTTATTTGCTCTAGGGTATTACATGGTAGATTTAACCTATTACCATGAATGGTATAAAACAGCCCCTGCACTCCATAAAAGTATAGGCGTTTTATTGTTTATGTTAATGGTTATTAGGCTTATTTGTCGCTATAAACAATTGCCACCTGATCATTTAGCTAGCCATAGTAATTTAGAACGTAAAGCGGGTAAATTGATTCATTCAGTGCTCTACTTACTGATATTTATTATTATGATCGCGGGTTATCTAATTTCAACCGCAGATGATCGTGGCATTGAGGTGTTTGAGCTTTTTATAATACCTGGTTTTGGCTCATTTATTGAAAACCAAGAAGACATCGCCGGACTGATACATAAATGGGTAGCTTACCTACTCATAACACTTGTACTACTCCATGCATTAGCAGCACTTAAACATCACTTTATAGATAAAGATAATACCTTAAACAGAATGATTGGCAGACGCCGAAAAAAACGTAGTTAACCAACAATTATAATGGAGAATACTTAATGAAAAAAACAATGACTAAACTAGCGATAGCTTCCTTAATGGCTAGTGCTTTGTTTATGCCTACAGTAAATGCAGCCGACTATGTTATAGATAACAAAGGCGCGCATGCATCAATCAACTTTAAAATTAAGCACTTAGGCTACAGTTGGTTAACAGGTCGCTTTGATAAATTTGGTGGAAAATTTAGCTACGATCCTGCGAATATCTCAGCGTCAAAAATTGAAGTGAATATCGATACCAGTAGTATCAACTCGAACCATGCCGAGCGTGATAAACATTTAAAAAGTGATGACTTTCTTGATGTCAGTGCGTTTTCTAATGCCAAATTTGTGAGTGAGTCTATTACCCAAAACGCTGATGGAAAATTAGCCGTAACAGGTGAGTTAACACTGCATGGTGTGAGTAAAACGATTACTATCGATGCAGAAACGATCGGTGAAGGCAAAGACCCATGGGGCGGCTACCGTGCTGGTTTTAGTGGTACTACTAGTATAGCGTTAACTGATTTTGCGATTAAAATGAACTTAGGCCCAGCCTCTACTCATGTGCAATTAGAATTACATATTGAAGGAATAAAGCAATAGCGTAATTATGAGTTAATAAATTACTGATAAACACCAACCATCAATTTAACCTGATAATAGACAGTTGGCCTGAGTTACTTCAGGTCAACTTTATTCTAATGGTGTCAGTATTTAACTCATTCGTTTGATCGATGCTTGATCAAGTATCGATCAAGTATTGATCAGTAACAATGGTGGAAACGCTATTGTTATACCAAAGGTATTACTTCTATATATTTCAATCTGACAAACCACAATAGACTATTGGAGGCTTCCCAAGCCACCTTCACTGTGGTTTTGAAACCGTCACCAATCCAAGTCTCTGAACTATTTAATCATTTAGCCCAAATTAAATTATTTCAATTGGTATAAGCGCTACGATCAATATTAGATAAATATAAAATTTGATATATTCGAATGAATTCAATTAAGCTACTCTATTACATATGGAGAGATTACAGCAGTATCTAACTGACTATAGATATAGCTTTTTCTCGAATAGCATGCTTTTTATACTCTGCATTTTTATCAAGGAAGCCTAAGTGCGATTTTTCAAAAATACTTCAATTACTGTTATAGCCTTATTCGTTATTTTTATAATAACTTATAGTGCCCGTATTTACGTTATAAACAACCTAGCAAAAGATCAACTGAACTTGTACCAGGTAAAAGTTAACTGTCTGGATATCAGCCTTGCGAGTAATATGGCTATTATTGTCGATAGACTCTGCTTACAAAGCCCTAAGGCTGATATTGAAATAGCTGATATGGTTGTACAGTGGCAGTTTTTTCCAAAATTTAAGGTTACCTCTGTTGATATTAAGCAAGCAGATATTAAGGGTACTGAACATCTGTTTTTTAACATAAGTCCTATTTCTAAAAAGGCTCAACACCGCAATAACAATCAAAATTTTAGTCAATTATTATCTTCCATATTACAACCTCATATAAAGCAAATCGAACAATTTAAGCTACCAATAAACATCAATGTTACCGAGCTTTCCTACTTACCTTTCATGATTAGAAATGAACGAAAAGAATCACCATTAATACAACAACAAATGCCCTATGTGGCCAGCTTATCGGCAGTCGATAATCAATGGTCTTTTTCATTAAAAAATGCCGAAAAAATAGCATTTATTAAGGCTGAATTAAACCGAATAAAACACCAAAGCACAGTAAGTTTTTCGATTACATTATCAAGTAAATTAAACTTACTGAAAACTTTTATTAATACTCACCAACTACCTATAACAGCCGAACTGCAAAACATAGTGAATACTAATGAAATATCAGGTCGTATCGACACAGTAATAAAATACCAAGCTAATTCGATCAGTATGCATAATGAAATAGCCAATCTTGCAATTACTTCTGATAATGGCATTGGTAGTAGTGGCGCTTATAAGGTAGAGGCTGCTCTTAATATCGAAAGCCAATTAAATTTAATGGCTAGCACCACTAAAAGTAAAAAATTAAACCCCCTAGGTCCAAATATAGCGTTAACATTTACTGGAAATAATTCTGTATCACTGGCATATAGTCAACCGCATTTGTTTTCTATGTTAGAAAAAAATCAGGTATCCCCAGCAGTAATATCAATACTTGCAGATAATCCGTTAACGCAAATAACCTTAAAACCAAAAGACAATGCGACACTTATACTAAACAACAAACAGTTAAACCTAAGTGGCATTGAAATGAGTGCTAGCGGTAATAAACAAATTCACCATATTTCACTTGATAATATTACGCTTGATTTTGCTAACAAGAGTAAAGAAAATCACACAAAAAATAACGCTAAAAAGACTCCTGAAAACAATTTAATAACAGCAGAAAAAGCAGCCAATGCATTAATGATAGAAAGCTTTATTATTGATAGCCAACTTAAATTGTCAGACATAGCCAAATTCACCACTGTTCCCGTTACTTTACATCTGGAAGGCTCACTACAAAAAACCAACAACAAAACCGATCTTAATTTAAGTGAAAACTCTTTAATCACGGCAAAAAATATTGTATTCACTAAACAGCAAAATAACTCTACCGTGGCAACAAAAAATAAAGTGTTGTTAAAGTTCAAAACACTGACCACTAAATTAGAGGGTGATTTACAGATAACGGCTAATAACGCCCTTAGTATCAACTTAAAAGCCCATAGCCAAGCGTCACAAGTTAATGTTCCGAAAATATTACAAATAAATTCGTTCGATGTTCTTAGCCACATTAAAAGTAATATTAAAAGTGGTATTAAAGGTAATCTTAATGATATTGACATTAATGCCACAGTCAGTGCAGACGGGATAAATCTTGGCAGTATTAGTGTTTTTGGCCCAACCCTATCACCTAAAATGACTATAGTGGCCGATAAATTGCTGCTTACCGATTTATTGTCATTAAACATTCAATTACCAACCAAAATTGAATTGATTGATGGCCTATTAGATTACAATGTCTCTGGGCAATTAACTGATATTTACACGTTCGAAAAAAATCCTATCAATATTTCAGTCGCGTTAACGTCAGTCAGTGGCGAAGTTAATGGCATCTGGATACAAGAATTAAATTGGCAACAAAATTTTACTTTGCTCGCAGGTAAAATAGCCACATTACCCAGTGCTACTGAAAACTTAACAGTGGCATTAATTGAAACGCCTACACCAATGTCAAAGATTTCAGTTAACACCAATTGGACTTTTAACAACAGCTTTAAGTTCTCAGCAAATAGACTTAAAGCAGAGGTATTAGGTGGCAGTTTTTCTATTCCCAAAATAGAATGGCCTTTTGAGAATGACCATTCAGTTAATGTTCAGCTTAATAGTATAGACTTAGAGCAATTATTAGCATTAGATAAAAAGCAAGGTATTGTGGTCACAGGTAATATCTCAGGACAAATGCCCGTTACATTTGATGGTGACAAATATATTATTGAAAATGGCGAATTGTATAATATTAACAATGGTTTAATACAGGTAAGAGATAATCCGGCTGTGGCTGAATTAAAAGCAAACAACACTCAGCTGCAGTTGGCGTTTGAAGCACTACAAAACTTACATTATCATCAACTTTCTTCTGCGGTTTCAATGGCAGACGACGGTTATATGCTTTTAGAAACAGTGATAAAAGGCCGTAATCCCGATATCGACAACGACGTTAATTTAAACTTGAATTTGAGCTATGATTTATTAGGATTGCTTGAATCCATGTCAATAACACAACGTTTTGAAGAAAGTATTATTAAAGGTTTACAAAAAAATAAGGAATAAGCATGAGTAAAATACTCACCGCCATGTTGGCTGTTTTTATAGTCAGTGGCTGTACACATAGGGTAGAAGTTAGCGCAAAAGAGCCGATCACTATTAATTTAAATTTAAAAATTGATCATGAAATTAGAGTAAAAGTAGATAAAGAGCTAGATGACATATTTAGTGATGAAAGTGACTTATTTTAGGAAGATAAAATGAAAAATTTAACCAAAAATTTTATAAAAAAATCAGCTTGTGCTCTTTTAGTTTCAACAATGGCTTTTTCCGCTTGGGCTTTATCACTTGGCGATGCAAAACAGCAAGGCCTAGTAGGCGAAATGTCTAATGGTTACTTAGGTGTTGTAGTGGATAGTACAGAAGCTAACAACTTAGTGGCAAGTGTTAATCAAAAGCGCAAAAGTATTTATATGAATTTAGCACGTAAAAATAAAATCACCATGCAGCAAGTTACTGCTTTAGCCGGTAAAAAAGCCTTAGCTAAAACACAATCAGGCCATTTGACTAAAAATGCAGCCGGACAATGGGTAAAGAAATAATAGATAGCAAGCTAAAGGATTAATTATGTCAACCATGATAATTCCAAGTAATCATGTTCTGTGACTCTATTTAGTCTGAAACTTTATTACTTTCCCACACTTTTCTTGTTGCTAAATATATTTAAAACAGGCAAATATTTCAAGTAGAACGGGTATCTATACCCGTTCTACTTCCTACTTCAATATACAATTTCAGAATTAAGCTAAGAAATCAGATCAAGTAGTTCAACACAGAACTCGTTTTCTAGCTTAACTCCCAAATCACGATTTTCTTCAATCAATGGCTTCTGGGCTATGCTCACAAGCTTACCTTTAGCGCCTCTGGTGCAAGTGATATAGGTGGTGTGAATATTTCAGAAAAATCTGAACAAGGGAGAATTGACCCAGATAGCATCGGTGACCTGAAGATTTCTACACGTTTTGATAACCAAAATATATCATGGCAATACTATGGTGATGATCACAAAATGATGAATTTAGTGTTAGGGCATAATGTTAATCAAACTGACGAGAAATTTGGTCAAAGTCAATTTATTAATGTTGATGAAGAAAGCTATAACCTCAGGTTTTTCTATCAATTGGCCTGGTTAGAAGATCACAAGTTAGGTTTTGGTATTGATTACAGTAAAACCGAAGTAGATTACAGCTTTGATATTATTCCTTATTATTGTACGGAATTTGATAGCGACTGTCGTCAGCAGAAAGGTGATCGCATTGAAGATAAAACCTCACTAAAAAATCAAAACATTGCTGTTTATCTTGATGAAACATGGGATATAAACAATGATTGGCAATTAGTCTTAGGCGTTAGAGGTGAGCGTAATGACTATACTGAGCAAAGCTTTATTCATCCTAGGTTTTCCCTTAATTGGATAGCGAGTAATAGCTTAACTATTAAAGTAAAAGCAGGAACCTGCAGCCGTTTTCCCGATATTGATACCGCTTTAAAAAAGCTTGGCAATCCTAAAATAAAAGCCCCCAAAGCAACACACTACTCACTTGGGCTTGAGTATGACATTAATGGTTTATGGTTCACGTCCATTGATGTGTACCATAAATCTTTGTCTGATTTACCCCGTTCAACAGATTAGCAATGCGAGGTCTATATTTAAGTATTATTTTCACCGTACTCGGCTCATTTTTTTTTATTGGTTGGGGATTAGATAAACTTGCTGAGCATGCAGAGTCTGAGCAGCAGCCTAATGAAGATAACGGACGTACGTTATTATATCGCCAATTAGCGCAAGGCTTAGCTGTACAATTAAATACGCAACCTGAAAAATCGCTTACCGACTCAGTACGTCAATTTCAATTGCAGTATAATATTAGTAGTCATCTCGTATTAAGTAATGACATCGCTTTGCCTGAAGCCTTATTGGCTCAACTAGCAGAAAACGGTGGTCTTTTACTTGCGTCACACGATGACCAGTATTTATTGAAAAAGTTGGAACAACATCCAAGTTATTTGCTGCAAATAAGCTTCCCTCTAGCACAAGAGCAAAGCCATCCCTTTAATTTTATTTTAACATTGGCTTTGTATCTCAGTATTTGTGGCATTCTTATATTATGGGTTTTTCCATTAAGTCGACGATTATTTTTATTGAATAATGCCGCAGCAAAAATTGGTGCGGGTCAACTCAATGTTCGCATTAAGCCGAGTCGATTTTCTTACATAAAAATGTTAGAAAAAAGCTTTAACAATATGGCGGGGCAAATTGAAAAGTTAATAGCAGATAATAAAATTTTAGCGCGTAGTTTATCCCATGATATACGCACGCCTATTGCCTGCTTGCGTTTTGGCTTAGAAGCGGCTCTTGACAGTAAAACGCTAGAGAAAAAAAACAGTTATCTTACTCGTATGGATAGTGAGTTAACTAATATGGAAGAAATGACCAGCGCTTTCCTTGAATACGCCTCAATGGAACGTCAGGCATTACATATAAAAAAACAAAAAATTGACATAAATACGCTGATAAACTCAGCGATTAATGACTGTAAAATACTGGCTAATCAAAAAAACATCAGCATAGAACTAACCTCGCCCAACCAAAATATTCACCATTCACTTGACTATCACTGGTGTTATCGCGCATTAGTTAATTTGATAAGCAACGCTATTGGTTATGCTAACAGTCAAATTTTATTGAATGTAACCACAACCAATAAACAATTAATCATCACTATTGAAGATGATGGCAAAGGTATAGCAAGCGATAAACTTGATGTGATCTTTACACCGTTTGTAAAATTAGATCCCGATCGTTCACGAGAACAAGGACACTTTGGCTTAGGTTTGGCTATTTGCGCTAAAGTGCTAGATTGGCATCAAGGTGCGATTACCACTAGCAACAATCAACGCTTATCAGGCGCTTTTTTTACCTTAACATTACCTATGTCAAAGTAAGTGATTATGTATCTAGCTTATAGCCAGCCACACGATATTAAGTATTTATACCCAATCTCGCGGTACTAAGTAATCACAAAGTTTGGCTTCATCGCTATTTTCTTCGGGTTGATAATTATATTCCCACCGAGCTAATGGCGGCATCGACATTAAAATAGACTCAGTTCTGCCACCTGACTGTAATCCAAATAAAGTGCCTCGATCGAATACCAGATTAAATTCAACATATCGACCACGACGATATAATTGAAATTGTCGTTGTTCTTCTGTGTATTCGTCATTCTTACGACGATTTATTATGGGTACATAAGCATCTATAAAACCTTGGCCTACGGCTTTAATATAATCTAAACAGGTATCAAAATTCCATTTATTTAAATCATCAAAAAATAAACCACCCACACCGCGAGTTTCATCGCGATGCTTTAAGTAGAAATAATCATCACACCACTTTTTATAGTCACTATAAACTTCTTCACCAAAAGGAGAACTTAAATCATGCGCTACTTGGTGCCAATGAATAACATCCTCATCTACAGGATAAAAAGGCGTTAAATCAAAACCGCCCCCAAACCACCACACAGGCTCTTCACCTTCTTTTTCCGCAATAAAAAATCGTACGTTGGCATGTGAGGTAGGAATATGAGGGTTTTTCGGATGAATAACTAAAGATACGCCACAGGCCTGCCATGTACGACCGGCTAATTCTGGTCTATGTGCTGTCGCTGATGGGGGTAACTTATCACCTGAAACGACTGAAAAATTAACACCGCCCTGCTCTACTACATCACCATTGGTCATAACACGTGTGCGACCGCCACCCCCTTCTTTACGTTTCCAATTATCTTCAATAAACTTTCCACTGCCATCGGCTTGTTCTAATGCGTGGCAAATTTTATCTTGTAATTGTTTTAAAAATTCAATAACGATAGAGATATCAGGAACTTTATTTGGGTTAGCAATAGAGTGATTCATAAAATAATAGTTTTCCAAAAGCGATGCGTAAATATGGTCTAATTATACCAAGCTAATTCAAAATGCTAAACCAATACCAATTAAATTAATTAATGGACCAATTTTTAGTGAGGATAAATTTTTAAGAACAAAGCGCTTTATTGACCAATAGCTGGCATTGGGATTGAAAACAACGATGTTATTGGATATTTAGACCCTTTAAAAAGATCGCTTAGTTCGTTTGATTATATACCAAGCGAATTAAGCAATGAAATTACGTTTAACTAATCCAAACTGCTGATGCCATGCTGTATATTTGCGGTTATGCCTTGTTCATCTTCAATTTTAAAGTGCACATTTCTTAAAGCATAAGGACGATAATCACTCACCTCTAAAAACCGTTGAGCAACACTGTAGTGAATAATAGGCGCATGCTTAGATATAACATCGTCCACATTTACCCGAACTAAACGAGGAGATAAGGTAATTGAATTAGTATTAGTGCGAACTTGAGTATGTAATTTTCCAGTAGGTAGAGGCTTTATATTCAGGTCATCAATACAAATAGAATCTTGCGCACCTTGAATTTTAAGCGCTTTATAATCAATATCTTTTACATCAATTATAGCCAATTCATTCTCAACACATTTAAGCATATATTGCAGTGTTATATCAGACAAACCGTCAAACCAATAACTGCCACCAATATCAGAATGCACACCAGAAAACCATAGTTCCTTAATCCGGCTATCATGATTAAAAAGTGTCGGTTGAAATAAAATACGCTTTTCATCTAATGATAATAAATGTACCGCCTTTTCAACATGAGCACCAAGTGTGCCATTTTCAAAGACAATACCACTGGCAGGATAAGTATCAGGGTTTAAATCCAGTGAACCTCGCGTTGCAGCGACCGTATCAAACACGCCTAAAAATTTAACATTATGAGGTAAATGCGCGGCAAACATACGCGCAATGGCGGCACCCCGACTAAAACCAAAAATATAAATATCATCCCCTTCCAAAAAGTTAGCTTTTAAATCAGCTTTAGCTTCATCAAGAATATCATCCATATCCCCGTAAGGCGGTGAAAACATAGCATTGAATTTACGCATCAACCAATTACCACGAGTGCCAACACCACTGTAATAAAAACTATGCTGCTCGTTCAATGTCGCGTTAACGCCATTTTTCGGACTCAGTTTACCTCCAAAGAAGGCATGCAGTTTTAGTACATTACTAATACTGGTGTCTTCAAAAAAATCAGCAGAGTCTTCTGGTGCATTACAAGTTCCATCAAAACAAAAAATTAGTTTTTTCATCATATCTTCTCATCCATATATTTCCTTTCCATTAGAAAATTCAGAATTCAGATGGATTGGGGGTTAGTTAATGTATTAAAAATAGGAGAAGACTTGATGATTAGCAAGTGACGAATCAATACCATTATTTAAAAAACCCTACAATAGTTAATCACATGGACTAGTCAACAGCACGTTCAAACTGTAGAATCTATCACATTATTATTTAGCTAATAGAAGAAGCATTTAAGATGGGCAGAGCTTACCAAAACCGAAAATTATCCATGGCCAAAACCGCTGGCGCAAAAACCAAAGTTTATTCAAAGTACGGTAAAGCAATTTACGTTTGTGCTAAAACTGGCGGAACAGACCCCGATGGTAATTTATCGTTACGTAGCTTAATTGATAAAGCCAAAAAAGATCAAGTTCCTACTCATGTAATTGATAATGCACTTAAAAAAGCTGCTGGTGCTGGTGGTGAAGATTTTGTTGAAGCACGTTATGAAGGTTTTGGCCCGGGTAATTGCATGGTAATTATTGACTGTTTAACTGATAACGGCAACCGAACTATTAAAGATGTACGCCAGTGTTTTACCAAAACGCATTCTAAAATTGGCTCTTCTGGCACGGTATCGCACATGTTTGATCACCAAGCAGTATTTGCTTTTAAAGGTGAAGATGACGAAACCGTTTTAGAAAACTTAATGATGGCTGACATAGATGTGAGTGATGTTGAGCTAGAAGACGGTATTATTACCGTTTACGCACCACATACTGAATTCTTTAAAATAAAAACCGAATTTGCCAACTCCATGCCTGAGTTTGACTTAGAAGTTGAAGAAATCACTTGGGTGCCACAAAACTATATCGATATTGAAGGTGAAGATGATCTTGGTAATTTTGAAAAGTTTATTGCCATGTTAGATGATTGCGACGACGTGCAAAATATTTATCACAACGCTGAAGTTAAAGATTAATAAATAAGTCAATGTTCTAGCGAACCAAGCCCATCAATTGATGGGCTTTTTTATGTTCAGGATGAACGGTATATCGCGGTGCCATGGATGGCAAAGAGCGTGTATGTTCAGGATGAACGGTGGTTCACAGCACCATCGATCGTTATAATAAAATGTATTAATCCAGACTATACCCGCTCCACCTCAAGATGCAGGTTTCAGCCAGTCGAG
>TARA_R110001583_G_scaffold71272_1_pt1 | contig 14418 bp, 17 predicted proteins | sample TARA_R110001583 | Tara Oceans TARA_R110001583 (sample SAMEA4398432) | marine metagenome | biome: Polar Biome; feature: [MES] marine water layer (ENVO:01000295) within the mesopelagic zone...; material: water (ENVO:00002006), including particulate matter (ENVO:01000060) such as...... | reverse complement strand
AAAAAAGATTCATTAAATAATAATTATCGGTAATATTCAGCTAAATAAGTTATAAAATATAAAAAATAATTTTTATATTCGCAATGAATTTTTTTTTGATTTTTAAATTCATGAACCCCTAATACCCTAAAATGAACCAAAAGAATCTCAAGTATGTATTGTGTTTGTTTTTTATTCTATCAAATTCAATAATATTTGCCAATAAAACCCCACCTTTACCTAAAGGATCTGGTACTGCACCTCCGGTAGGCTTGCCTATTGATGGAGGGTTATCTTATTTAATTATTGCAGGATTGGCATATGGAGTTTATGAATTAAAAAAGAAAAAGTAACTTATTTTTCTAATAATCTTGCCACGTATTTACCAATAACATCAAATTCTAAATTTACCACCGTTCCTTTTTTAAAGGTGTGAAAATTTGTGTGTTCTTGTGTAAAAGGAATAATAGCAACAGAAAAATTATCTTTTTTAGAATTTACAACGGTTAAACTGGTTCCGTTAACTGTTATTGACCCTTTTTCAATAGTAACATTACTTAATGATTTGTCATATTGAAAACTATATACCCAGCTTCCGTCCTCTTCTAAAATATTTGTGCAAATAGCCGTTTGATCCACATGTCCTTGAACAATATGACCATCAAGCCTTGCTCCAAGTATCATAGCGCGTTCTAAATTTACTTTATCACCAATTTTAAGATGTTTCAAATTAGACTTATCTAGTGTTTCTTTAATTGCTGTAACAGTGTATTTATCTCCATTTATTTTCACTGTAGTTAAGCAAACACCATTGTGAGCAACACTTTGGTCAATTTTTAATTCTGAAGTAAAATCGCTATCAATTGTAATATGAATATTTTCACCTTCTTGTTCAATATTTTTAACAATACCTAAACTTTCTATAATACCTGTAAACATAATTTTGTTAATTTATTTGATTACTTTTGCAATCTCAAAATTAAGCATTATTACCTTATTTATGGATAAATTTGAAAAAATAAAAGTAGGAATTTCTATTGGAGATTTTAATGGAATTGGAATAGAAATTATCATGAACACCTTTTCAGATAAGCGCATGCTAGATTTTTGTACACCAATACTATTTGGAAGTACAAATTTAATAACTGCTTATAAAAAAAGTATAGATAATAATGTGCCATTTAATGGATTAAAACACATTGATCAGGCAATTCATGGGAAAATTAATATACTAAATCTTTGGAAAGAGGATATTGACTTAAATTTAGGCGAGCCTACAAAATTGTCTGGAGAATATGCTTTTAAATCTTTAGAAGCTGCAACAAATGCGTTGGCAAAAAGTGAAATAGATGTGTTAGTTACCGCACCTATTAATAAAGATAATATACAATCTGAGGATTTCAAATTTCCTGGGCATACAGAATATCTAGAATCAAAACTAGAAGGAGAAAGTTTAATGATTTTGATGACAGGGAAGTTAAGAATTGGGTTAATAACAGGCCATATTCCTGTTTCAAAAGTGTCAGAATCAATTACTCCAGAATTAATTAAGAAAAAAGTTGAGATATTGTATGCTACTTTAGTACAGGATTTCGGAATTTCAAAACCAAAAATTGCAATTTTAGGGCTAAATCCACATTGTGGAGATCATGGAGTTATTGGAAGTGAGGATGATGATGTTATTAGACCAACAATTTCAGAAATTCAAAATGAAGGTAAATTAGTATACGGACCCTACGCTGCGGATAGTTTTTTTGGATCAGAAAATTATAAGAATTTTGATGCAATTTTGGCAATGTATCACGATCAGGGATTAGCACCTTTTAAAACACTATCATTTGGGGAAGGGGTTAATTTTACTGCAGGTTTAAATAAAGTGAGAACTTCACCAGATCACGGAACAGCTTATGAATTGGCAGGCAAGAATTTAGCCAATATAAATTCATTTAGGGAAGCAGTTTTTATGGCTATAAAAGTTTTTAGAACACGAAGTGAATATAAAACTTTGACAGAAAACACTTTAAAAAAGGACCGCAGAAAATAAAACTGTAAATTTTCGAATTTTATTTGATAATTTATATATATAATTTTATATCTTTGCACGCTCAAATTGAAGTTGTAACATGAAAGATTTAAAAGAGTTTGATATTTCTTTTATTGGTATAAAAGATGGAGTTCACCAGTTTGATTATAATATAAAGAAAGAGTTCTTTGATTTTTTTAATTATGAAGAGTTTAACGATTCAAATGTAAATGTAGGTTTGACATTTTTAAAAAAACCAACTATGTTTGAATTAGAATTTACTTTATCAGGTTGGGTAGAAGTTGCTTGTGATGTAACAAACGAATTATTTCATCAACCAATTGATACAAGTAATCATTTAATTGTTAAGTTTGGAAATGAATTTAATAATGAGAATGAAGAAATATTAATTATTCCTCATTCTGATTTTAAAATTAATGTTTCCCAATATATATATGAAACAATAGTATTAGGTTTGCCCTTAAAAAGAATTCACCCTGGTGTGAGTGATGGAACATTGCAATCTGATGTATTAGATAAATTAAGAGAATTAGAAGTAAAAGATATAGAAGAGAATAACCAAGAGGTTGATAGTAATAAAGAAATTGACCCTCGTTGGAATAAATTAAAGAATATACTAATAGAAAAAAATAAGAGTAATGGCACATCCTAAAAGAAAAATTTCAAAAACTAGAAGAGACAAGAGAAGAACGCATTATAAAGCAGTAGCTCCACAAGTTGCAATTGATCCAACAACTGGAGAAGCACACTTATATCATAGAGCTCATTGGCATGAAGGAAAACTTTATTACAGAGGCCAAATAGTAATTGATTCAGTAGAAATTCAAGCTTAATTTGTAAAGCCGAAATACATCTAAAAACCCTCTTTTTGAGGGTTTTTTTTAGTTTTTAGAGGTGTTTTATCTAAAAAATGATAAAATTAAGTAATAAATAGAAATAAATTTCATTACTTTGACTCTCTTTTTTTACCAAAAGAAAACATAATATGACAAAAATTACCGCAGCAATTACAGCCGTTGGCAAATATGTTCCTGAAGACGTTTTAACAAACGCGATGTTAGAGAAAATGGTTGACACTAATGATGAGTGGATAACTTCAAGAACTGGAATAAAAGAGCGAAGAATTTTAAAAGGTGAAGGGTTAGGAACTTCTTTTATGGCAATAAAAGCGGCTCAAGAATTAATTCAAAAAAGAAAATTAGACCCAAAAGAAATTGAACTTGTTATTGTTGCTACTGCAACTCCAGATATGCAGGCAGCAGCCACAGCAGCTTATGTAGCAACAGAAATAGGTGCCGTTAATGCATTTGGTTTCGACTTAGAGGCTGCGTGTTCTAGTTTTTTATATGGAATGTCTGTAGCTGCTCGTTATATAGAATCTGGGAAATACACAAAAGTATTACTTATTGGTGCGGATAAATGTTCATCTATGATAGATTATACTGATAGAGCAACTTGTATTATATTTGGAGATGGTGCAGGAGCTGCATTATTTGAACCAAATGAAGAAGGGTTGGGTTTGCAAGATGAATATTTAAGAAGTGATGGATCTGGTAGAGAATTTTTAAGAGCTAAGGCAGGTGGATCTTGTTATCCTATTTCTAAAGAAGCTGTTGAAAAAGGAGAGCATTTTGTATATCAAGAAGGTAAAACCGTATTTAAAAATGCAGTTTTTAATATGGCAGATGTTGCAGAAAAAATTCTTAAAAGAAACAATTTAACAAAAGAAGATGTAAATTGGTTAGCGGCTCATCAAGCTAATAAACGTATTATTGAAGCAACAGCAAATAGAATTGATATTGATAGTTCTAAAGTAATGATGAATATCCAAAAATATGGAAATACAACTTCAGCTACTTTGCCATTGCTATTGGCTGATTATGAAACACAGCTTAAAAAAGGAGATAAAATAATTTTTGCAGCATTTGGTGGAGGATTCACTTGGGGATCTATCTACTTAAAATGGGCATACAATTCATAATTAATTAACAATTAAAAACTAAATGAATATGGATTTAAAAGATATTCAAAATCTGATAAAATTTGTTGCCAAGTCTGGCACAAGTGAAGTAAAGTTAGAAATGGAAGATATAAAAATCACCATTAAAACAGGATTTGGAAATACGGAAACTACAATTTTACATCAGGCTCCAGGTGGAATACCTCAAATGCCAATGGCACCTCAAGCTACTGCAGCAATGCCAACTGTTACTGAAGTAGTAACAAAAGAAGTAGTTACAAATTATATTGAAATTACTTCCCCAATAATAGGTACATTTTATAGAAAACCATCTCCAGATAAAGATGTTTTTGTTGAAATAGGAGATACAGTTAATCCAAATACTGTTGTATGTATGGTTGAGGCAATGAAGCTTTTTAATGAAATTGAAGCAGAAGTATCAGGTAAAATTGTGAAAATTTTAATTGAAGATGGTACTCCTGTTGAATTTGGTCAACCATTATTTTTAGTAGATCCGTCATAATATTAAAACGCACTATTCAATAATCAAATCTTAATAAATATATTGAAATTTGATTATTGAATAGTGAAAATTTGAAGAATTTATGTTTAAAAAAATATTAATTGCCAACAGAGGTGAAATTGCTTTACGTATTATTAGAACTTGTAAAGAAATTGGAATAAAAACAGTTGCAGTATATTCAACCGCTGATGCTGAAAGCTTGCATGTGCGTTTTGCAGATGAAGCAGTTTGTATAGGCCCTCCAGCCAGTAGCGAGTCTTATTTAAAAATGTCTGCTATTTTGGCTGCTGCCGAAATTACCAATGCTGATGCAATTCATCCAGGATATGGATTTTTAGCAGAAAACGCTAAATTTTCAAAACTTTGTGAAGAACATGGTATTAAATTTATTGGAGCAACTGCAGAGATGATTAGCCAAATGGGTGATAAAGCCTCAGCTCGCGCAACAATGAAAGCAGCCGGTGTTCCAACAATCCCAGGATCAGAAGGCTTATTGGAAACTTTTGAAGATGCTGAAAAATTGGCTGATGAAATGAGTTACCCAGTTATGTTAAAAGCTACTGCAGGTGGTGGGGGAAAAGGAATGCGTGCAGTTTGGAAAAAAGAAAAGTTAAGAGAACTTTGGGATGCTGCCAGACAAGAAGCTTTTGCTTGTTTTGGAAATGATGGAATGTATTTAGAAAAGTTAATTGAAGAACCTCGTCATATTGAAATTCAAGTTATTGGAGATTCTTTTGGAAAAGCCTGTCACTTATCTGAAAGAGATTGTTCGATTCAACGTCGTCATCAAAAATTAACAGAGGAAGCTCCGTCTCCTTTTATGACAACTCCCTTAAGAAAAAAAATGGGTGATGCTGCAGTAAAGGCGGCTGAATATATTTCTTACGAAGGTGCTGGAACAATAGAGTTTTTAGTTGATAAGCATAAAAATTTCTATTTCATGGAAATGAATACTCGTATTCAAGTTGAGCACCCTATTACAGAGCAAGTTATTGATTACGATTTAATTTTTGAACAAATTAAAGTTGCTGCAGGAATTCCTATTTCCGGAAAAAATTATTTTCCAAAATTACATTCTATCGAATGTAGAATAAATGCTGAAGATCCTTACAATAACTTTAGGCCTTCACCAGGAAAAATAGAAACGTTACATGTTCCGGGAGGTCATGGTGTAAGAGTTGACACTCATGTTTATGCAGGATATACAATTCCTCCAAATTATGATTCAATGATTGCTAAATTAATTACAACTGCTCAAACTAGAGAAGAAGCAATTGCAAAAATGAAAAGGGCTTTAGATGAATTTGTGATTGAAGGGGTAAAAACAACAATTCCTTTTCATAGACAATTAATGGATCATCCAGATTATTTGGCAGGAAATTATACTACAAAATTTATGGAAGATTTTATAATGCATCCAGAAAATAATTAGAAATTACATAAAATAAAAAAGCCGTTTTAACGGTTTTTTTATTTTTAATCTCTAGATCCAAGAACTTTAAATCCCCAATATACCAACATTGCTAACGATCCTAATGCAGCAACTAAATAAGTTCTTGCAGCCCATTTTAAAGCATCTTTAGCTCCATCTTGCTCCGTATTTGTAAGCATATTGTTAGTTTTTAACCATGCTAAAGCTCTATTACTTGCGTCATATTCAACGGGAAGCGTTATAAAACTAAATACTGTAGCTAAAGCCATCATTATAAGACCAATTACAGCTATAGTAAAACCAATACCTGCACTTCCTGAAGCAGCCCCCAGCAAAATTCCTCCAAAAACCAGCCAAGTTGAAAGTTTAGAAGAGATACTTACAGCAGGAACTAATTTTGACCGCAATTGTAACCATTGGTATGCTTGCGCATGTTGAACAGCGTGCCCAACTTCATGTGAAGCAACTGCTGCTGCTGATGCATTTCTTTCCAAGTAGACAGACTCACTTAAATTAACTGTTTTGTTAACTGGATTATAATGATCTGTTAACCTTCCGGAAGTAGAAATTACCTTAACATCATAAATTCCGTTATCACTTAACATTTTTTCTGCTATTTCTTTCCCACTTAATCCGTTTTGAAGCTGAACACCAGAATAATATTTAAATTTTCGTTTTAATTGTTGACTTACAAGCCAGCTTAATAATGAAATTAGACCAATTCCAATATAATATCCAATCATAATTTCTTTTTTAGTTATTGTGTTTTAATTTGGTAAATTTACATCATAAATTATTCCAAAATATTCAATAAGACAAAATGGCAAATAAACCTCAAATACTATTATTATATACTGGTGGAACTATTGGCATGGTAAAAGATTTTAAAACAGGAGCTTTGCGAACCTTTAATTTTGATAAATTATTAAATCATATTCCCGAGATTAACCTATTAAATTGTTCTATTAAAAGTATTTCATTAAAAAAACCAATAGATTCTTCAAATATGAATCCAGAAACTTGGATTTGCATTTCAGAAATTATAGAAGAAAATTATGATAATTTTGATGGATTTGTTATTTTACATGGTTCCGATACTATGTCTTATACATCCTCAGCCATTAGTTTTATGTTTGAAAATTTAACAAAGCCAATAATTTTTACAGGTTCACAATTACCAATAGGTGATTTACGTACAGATGCAAAAGAAAATTTGATAACATCACTAGAAATTGCTTCCGCACAAGAAGAAGGAAAACCAATAATTCAGGAAGTATGTTTATATTTTGAGTATAAATTATATCGAGCTAATAGAACTACAAAAGTAAACGCAGAGCATTTTGAAGCTTTTACTTCTCCTAATTATCCGCCATTGGCAGAAAGTGGTGTTCATTTAAAGTTTTCAAAACAATTGTTATTAAAACCAAATGAAACTGATATTTTAAAAGTAAGAAAAAATTTAAACACAAATATTGCCATTTTAAAAATATTCCCAGGAATTTCTAAATCAGTTTTGGAAAGCGTTTTAAATTCAAAAGGACTTCAGGGATTGATAATTGAAACTTATGGATCTGGAAATGCACCTACGGAACGATGGTTTATTAAATTGCTAAAAGACGCTATTATAAATGGCTTACATATAGTTAATGTAACTCAATGTTTAGGAGGAAGTGTAATTATGGGGCATTATGAAACCAGTGAATTATTAAATAAAATTGGAATAATAAGCGGAAAAGATATTACAACGGAATCTGCTTTAGCCAAATTAATGTATTTATTAGGTGAAAATATACCAAAAAGTGAATTTAAAGCGGTATTTGAGACTTCCTTACGAGGTGAAATGAGTTTGAATTTTTAAATAATATTTAAACAATTATAACAATTTTAATTTTTTTTACAATAATTCTTAAAATATCGATTAATTAATTAATTAATTTTAAAAATATTTTATTATTGCCAAAAAAAATATTTAAAGTGGTTATAAAATTTTCAAAATTCAACATTTTTTTGTTACTTGCCATTCACAAAAGCTGAAATGCCAAGGAGATTTTTGTTAGAAAAATTTGTTTAAATTGAGTCTTGAGTTTCACTTTTTGTTAAAAAAAAATTATATATTTAAACCAGAAAATTAATAAATTAACTATTACACGATGAAAAGAGTATTTACTATCCTTGCGATAACAGGATTATTGTTATTTGGAGCAGCACCTAAAGCTATTGCACAAGATGCAGCAAAAACTGAACAAGTTGCAGACAACACAGAAACAAAAACATTTCACCAAGAATTAAAACAGCGTTTTATTGAAGGTGGACCATTCTTTATGGGAATTGTATTAGTAGCCTTAATTTTAGGTTTAGCAATTGCTATTGAAAGAATTATTTACCTTAACATGGCTACAACTAATACTAAAAAGTTAGTTAGCAGTGTTGATGATGCATTAGCATCAGGAGGTGTTGAGGCTGCAAAAGAAGTTTGTAGAAATACAAAAGGACCTGTTGCTTCTATATTTTATCAAGGGTTAGATAGAATGGACGAAGGAGTAGAAGCTGCAGAAAAAGCTGTAGTTGGTTACGGTGGAGTTCAAATGGGATTATTAGAGAAAAACATTTCTTGGTTATCTCTATTTATTGCATTAGCACCAATGCTTGGTTTCATGGGTACTGTAATTGGTATGATTAGTGCATTTGATTCAATTCAAGCAGCAGGGGATATTTCTCCAACAGTTGTTGCTGGAGGTATTAAAGTAGCATTATTAACAACCGTGTTTGGTTTAGTTGTAGCAATTATTCTTCAAATTTTTTATAATTATATTATTTCTAAAGTAGATAGTATTGTAAATAGTATGGAAGATGCTTCAATTTCACTTGTTGACCTTTTGGTTAGACACAAAAAATAAGAGAAATTATGAATCAGAAATTATCAAAAATATTAACCTTAGTAGCAGGGTTTATCGGACTAGTAGCGTTTTACTTTTTCGTTAGAATTGTTATGATAGGTGATGAGACAATAGAAACTGATGCCGATGTACAGGCAAGTATAGTTTCTCCATTTATAACTTTTGCTAAATTAATTTTAATTGCTACTACTGTTATAGCTGTGGTTTTTTCAATTGTTAATTTAGTTAAACATCCTCAAGTTCTAAAAAGAACCTTGATAGGTTTAGGTATTTTAGGTGTATTTATAGTAATATCTTATGTTTTGGCATCGGATGCAGCTGTAACCGATCCTTTTGGTAGAGTATTAAAAGATGGTGAAGCAGGAAGTGTTTCAAAATGGGTAAGTACAGGAATTAACTTTAGCGCAATTTTAGGTGTTATTGGTTTAGGATTCTTTGTAGTTGACTTTGTAAAAGGACTAGCAAAATAAAAGAACTATGGCAAGAAGAGAAAATTCAGAAATTAATGCTGGTTCAATGGCAGACATTGCGTTCTTGCTTTTAATATTTTTCTTAGTAACAACTACTATGGATGTTGACTCTGGTATTGCTCGTAAATTACCAGAGAAAACAGAAGATACTCCAGAGGTTACAATAAAGGAAAAGAATGTTTTGGATATTACTGTAAACCGTAATAATCAAATTCTTATTGAAGGTACGGACTTTGTTCAAGTTACAGATATTAGAAGAATTGCAATGGATTTTATTGATAATGGAGGAGGAGTTTCTGCAACTAAGGACGGTATAGAAGGGCAACCTTGTGATTATTGTCAAGGAGCAAAAAACCCTGCATCATCAGATCATCCTAGTAAAGCTATTATTTCATTGCAAAGTGATAGAGGTACAACATATGGTATGTATGTATCTATTCAAAATGAAATTGAAGCCTCTTATAATGAATTAAGAAATAGGTTATCAATGCAAAAATACAAAAGATCTTATAATGATCTTTTGAAAGATTACAACGATAACGGAGGAGATAAATTAAAGGAAAAAATTGACTTTTTAAAGGACAGTTATCCTCAAATTATTTCTGAACCAGAACCAATAAAATAATATCAGAAAATGAGTAAATTTAAAAAAGGAAAAAAAGGGTTACCGGCAATTTCTACAGCATCTTTACCTGATATTGTATTTATGTTATTATTCTTTTTTATGGTGTCAACCACAATGAGAGAAACTGATTTGCTAATTAAAAAGCCTGTACTTCCAATGGCTAGTGAAGTGAAAAAGTTGGAAATGAAAAGTTTAGTAAGTACTATATATGTTGGGAAGTCCAAAGATTCTAGAATTGGTGGTGATAAGATTCAAGTGAATGATAAAATTATTGACGTGAATGATGTGCCAAGTTTTATTTTCTCTGAAAGAGCTTTAAGAAAAGAGGAAGAAGTTAAGTTTATGACTACTTCAATTAAGGCTGATAAAGAGGCAAACGTAGGTACAATTCTTGATATTAAGGAACAACTTAGAGATATTAATGCTCTTAAAATTAGTTTCTCAACTACAAAAGGTAGTGATTTAAAAGGGAATTATAAAAAGTAATTAAATTTTTTATAAATTATATAAAGGCAATCAATTTGATTGCCTTTTTTGTTATTTAAAGGTATATTTGTTTTTATGAAAACGTATATTTTGTTTTTTCTTATATTCGGTTTTTTATCGGGGCTTCGTGGTCAGGTTAAAACTGATACTATAGATTCTTTATCTTATCTTGAAGATCAAATTTACATTTCATTAACTTATAATAATTTAAGAAATAAACCAATAACTATTTCTCAAAATGGATTTTCAAGTGGGATTTCAGTTGGTTTTATTAAAGATATTCCATTTAACCAAGAAAATAATTTTGGATTAGGTATTGGATTGGGATATGGCTACAATGTTTATATACAAAACTTGAAAATTTTGCAAGTAAATAATAGGTTAGAATATGAACTTGCTACTGATTACAAAACTAACTGGTTAAAGTTACATTCAATTGAACTGCCTTTTGAAATTAGATGGAGAAACTCAACTTTAGAAAAATTTAAATTTTGGAGGGTTTATACTGGGATAAAAGCGTCTTACGTTATTACCTCTAAATCTAAATTTAATGATTTTGAGACTATTATTAAAGCTAAAAACATTTCTAGTTTAAATAAATTTCAATATGGGATAACACTGTCAGCAGGTTATAGTACTTGGAATTTATATATTTATTATGGACTAAACCATTTATTTAACGATGCGGTTTTTGAGGAACAACAGCTTAATTTAAAAGACTTTAAAGTAGGGCTACAATTTTATATTATGTAATAAAATACAAAAAATATGCCAGAAATTGGGATCCTAAACCAATTATAAACCCTAAAAACACTTCACTTTGTGTGTGTGCTTGTAGTCTTAGTCTAGATGATGCTATGAGTCCACTTAATATAAAAAACAATGAGATGAGTACAATTAAATTAATTTGAAAAGTATAACTAAAATAAATTAAAAATCCTATTAAACCCCCTATTGCTCCAGTATGAAGGCTGATTTTTACCTTAAAAAATAAAAAGAGATATGAAATTATAAAGGCAATTGCATAACCTAAAAAAAGTAATGATAAGAGATCTACTCTAGTTGATTTTACTAACCAATTCCATAAAATAAATGAAATAGAAGTAAATAGCAATGTTGGATATTTACGCTCCTCTATCGTTTTCATTTGATAACTATTAATCATTTTAAATCGTTTTAAAAGGAGCAATAGAACTAGCGGAAAGATGTAGGTAAGTATAAAAATCACTCCTAAAAACAAATATTCTTGCGGTTTATAAATATACTTTGGAATGAATAAAAAGTAAAGCAATGCTCCAATAATTGGAAAATTAATTGGATGAAAAAAAATTGAAATAAATTTTGAAAATCTCATAGCGTAATAACGAAGTTACATCTCTTTTCTTAAACGAGCAACAGGAATATCTAATTGTTCACGATATTTTGCAACGGTTCTTCTAGCAATTAAATATCCTTTTTCTTTTAAAATAGTTGATAATTTATCATCTGTTAGTGGTTTCTTTTTGTTCTCTTCTTTTATTACTGTTGCTAATATATTTTTAATTTCTCGTGTAGATATATCTTCTCCTTGATCATTTTTCATAGATTCAGAGAAAAATTCCTTAATTAATTTTGTTCCATAAGGTGTTGAAACATATTTGCTGTTTGCTACTCTTGAAACTGTTGATACGTCCATATTTATGGTGTCCGCAATATCTTTAAGGATCATAGGTTTTAACTTGCGTTCATCTCCAGTTAAAAAGTATTCTTTTTGATGTTGCATTATGGCATTCATATTTAATAATAATGTTTGTTGACGTTGCTTTATAGCATCGATAAACCATTTGGCCGAGTCTAATTTTTGCTTTATAAATTGAACTGCCTCCTTTTGGGATTTAGATTTGTCTTTTGAATCTTTGTAGCCATGCAATAAATTATTGTACTCTCTAGAAACATGTAATTCGGGAGCATTTCTTGAGTTTAATGAAAGTTCTAATTCTCCTTCAACAATTCTAATAGAAAAATCGGGTACAATTTGTTCGGCTACTTTATTGTTACCAACATATGAACCTCCAGGCTTTGGATTTAGTTTTTCAATTTGGGAAATAGCATCTTTTAGTTCATCTTCAGACACATGGTATTTATGCAATAATTTTTTATAATGTTTTTTTACAAAATGTTCAAAAGAATTTTCTAAGATATTTATTGCAAGTTGTCTACTTGGTTTTTCACTTTTTCTTTTTAATTGCAGTAATAAACATTCTTTTAAATCACGAGCTCCAACTCCAGCGGGATCTAATTGTTGTACTAATGTCAGCATTTTTTCTAATTCAGCTTCAGTAGTAAAAATGTTTTGAGTAAACGCTAAATCATCTAAAACATCTATTAAATCTCTTCTAATGTAGCCGCTATCATCAATACTACCAATTAAAAAATCAGTAATTACTTCTTCCTCTTCTGTTAATCTATATGTATTAATTTGACTAATTAAATGCTGCGTAAATGAAGTTCCAGAGGCATAGGGAATATGTTTGTCCTCATCATCCGAAGAATAGTTATTTGCTTGTGTTTTGTAATTTGGTATTTCATCATCACTTAAGTACTCGTCAATATTAATATCATCAGCATTTATATTCTCATTACCGCTTTCGTCATACGTATCAAATTCCTCATTCTGATTATCTTCATATTCATCTAAATTATCGATACCATCTTCCAGAGCGGGATTTTCTTCTAATTCTTGTTTTAATTTTTGCTCAAATGCCTGCGTAGGAAGTTGAATCAACTTCATTAATTGAATTTGCTGAGGAGATAACTTTTGTAATAATTTATACTGTAGGCTTTGTTTAAGCATATACTTCTGTTGCTTTTTTATAAAAATACATAAAAAATATAGTTTATGTTATGTGTTTTTATAGTTCAATGTATTAAAAATCTGCATTTTGTGGAGTCCTTGGAAAAGGAATTACATCTCTAATATTGCTCATGCCTGTTGTAAATTGAACCAAACGCTCAAATCCTAAGCCAAATCCACTGTGCACTGCAGTTCCAAATTTTCTAAGATCTAAATACCACCATAATTCTTTTTCATCTATATTAAGAGCTGCAATTTTTTGTTTTAATACGTCTAAGCGCTCTTCACGTTGACTCCCTCCAACAATTTCTCCAATTGAAGGAAATAAAACATCCATTGCTCTAACCGTTTTACCATCGTCATTTAATCGCATATAAAACGCTTTTATATTGGCAGGATAGTCAAATAAAATTACAGGACATTTAAAGTGTTTTTCAACTAAATATCGTTCATGTTCACTTTGTAAATCTGCTCCCCATTCATTAATAATATATTGAAATTTTTTCTTCTTATTTGGTTTGCAATTTCTAAGAATATCTATAGCTTCAGTATAGCTAACACGTTTAAAGTTGTTTTCAATTACAAAATTCAACTTTTCTATTAGTCTCATTTCATTTCTTTCTGCAGCTGGTTTTGATTTATCTTCTTCAGTTAATCTACTATCTAAAAAGGCAATATCATCTTTACAATTTTGTAAAATATAAGAGATGACAGATTTTATAAAATCCTCTGCCAAATCCATATTATCATCTAAATTGTTAAAGGCTACTTCTGGTTCAATCATCCAAAATTCTGCTAAATGACGAGCCGTATTTGAGTTTTCAGCTCTAAATGTTGGACCAAAAGTATAAACTTTACCTAATGCCATTGCATAAGTTTCAGCTTCCAATTGTCCAGAAACGGTTAAATTAGTTTCTTTTCCAAAAAAATCATTGGAATAATCAATTTTGCCATCTTCTTTTTTGGGAATATTTGTTTTATCTAAAGTAGATACGTTAAACATTTCACCAGCACCTTCAGCATCCGATCCTGTAATTATTGGTGCATGAAAATTGTAGAAACCATTTTCAACAAAATATTTATGGACTGCAAATGATAACGCAGATCTAACCCGCATTACTGCGCTAAAAGTATTCGTTCTTATTCTTAAATGAGCGTTTTCTCGTAAA
>TARA_R110001583_G_scaffold59860_8_pt1 | contig 14418 bp, 14 predicted proteins | sample TARA_R110001583 | Tara Oceans TARA_R110001583 (sample SAMEA4398432) | marine metagenome | biome: Polar Biome; feature: [MES] marine water layer (ENVO:01000295) within the mesopelagic zone...; material: water (ENVO:00002006), including particulate matter (ENVO:01000060) such as...... | reverse complement strand
CTCTGTGTACTGAACCTCTTCACTTCCTGATTTTTCTGCTAAGTAAAGCTTTCCTATTGCTACAAGTCCTTCAACAACCCCGTTTTCATCTCTTACAGGTAATACGGTTGTTTCTGTTCTAGGAGCTGTAGTAGCACTTAAAAGAACTGTATCTCCTGCCCAAGAAACTTCATAGACTTCATATTTAAAATATCCTGCAGGTATTAAATCTAATTTACCTAAATAAACATCTCCGCTTACAGTGGGTGATGAATAAGTAAAATTTGCCTGAAAGTATCTATCAAGATAATTGTAAACTACTGGATAAGTATAAAAGACTGCACCATCCAAGTCATTAATAAACTTAAACAAATGCCTTACATATATTTTTGGTCTATTAGAGATTTTAGTATCGTAAACATTTACAAAAGCTTCAAAATTAGTTTCTCGTATTGCTTGTATCATACTATATAATAGAAAAAGTCTTTAAATATTTGCTATAAAGAAAAGAGGGCTAAAAAGCCCCCTGTTCAAGAATATATTAAAACTACAAATTAAGAACTTGTTATTGATACGCCTGTAAATGCACCGTTATCAAAAGGGTTAGTAGTGTAATCCGCTACCATTGGCATAGGAATTGGCTCAATTCCATCAAAAGTAAGAGTGTAACCTCCTCTATCTCCCCAAGCAGCTCCACTATCTATAGTACCTGCATTTAACTCCATACCATTTGTAACACCTAAGCCCAAAATAACATCGTGTCCGTTTGCAAGTTGTGCATTTAACTGCACAAAACAAACCAGTTTAGTTGCTCCTAATAATTTAATTTGATTTTGATCCTCTTTGGTAAGTCTGTTAAGAATTACACTTACAGAAGGAGTGTAATAAATTGTTCCATTCTCACGAGAACCTACTATTGTTTCTGTCATACTTGCTACCCCTAAAGGCATAGTATATCTATAAAGACCACCTGCTGTCATATCAATAACTGAAATTTCACCTGTAGCCTGTACTATTCCTGCTGTATCTATTGGTGCTGTAAATTGATCATAGACACCGAAATACACGAATTTAATCCCGCCACTCGTTCTATTACAGTCTAATCCACGCCCCTTAGTTAATGTTCCACACGCCATTTTATTTTATTTTTTAAGGTTAAAAGTTGGGGGCTTTTACACCCCCTTCTTTATATTATTACGATTGTCTTACAATATCAGCTCCAGTTCCTGTTTGAACACCTGCTGAGTATCTTGCTACTAAACGCATATTGTCTGAACCATCCAAAGCAGCCATATCCATCAAAGTAATTCTTGTTGCATCCGAAATCAGATCCGTTCCGAAGAACATATTTGATTTTTGAGCTATTACTAACTCATTTTCTGCCATCCCATTACAAGGAGCAATTTTGTAGCCTTCAAACATTGGTACATAATCTCCATTCATATTGTAAGCATTTACATATCCTAAAGTAGATACTGCTGAAATGTAGTATTGGTAAGTTCTTTGGCTCATATATATATGTAAATCTTCTTTACCTAATGTTGTTGTTGGAATAGCTGCTACTGCAGCTTGAAGCTCAGCAATAATTGTTCCTGCTGTATATGCTCCTGTTGCTGCATCTTGAACAACTGTTGCATCAACACCTGGTAAAAGTAAACCTGTTACAGCTCCTAAAAAGCCATTGAATTTACCTGCTACATTAGTTCCAGTCCATATAGAATCTTCAGTTGCATTTGCTATGATTTCACCCATATAAGAGATAACATAGTCATCAAAGGATGCTGGAGGTGGTGCACCTGCTCCTGCTCTCATTTGTAACGCCTCCCAAGAATCTAAGAGAGTTTTTTTACAAAGATCAAGATTAACTTGTAGATTTTTAGGTTCTAAAACCTTTTCTGTTAAAGCTAAAGTACCAGCACTTGTGAAATCACACGTTGCATCCGCTACAGATGAAACGGTATTATTCATAGCCTGTATGTTACTTTTATACTTGATATTTTCTATCATTGTTAGATAATCTAACGAATTTGAAGCTTTTAATGCAGCGCTGATATAGAATCCAGCGGCTTTCCCTGCAAAATTTGAAGTCGTAGTAAACGCCATTTTTTTTGTTTTTTAAATTATTAATTTTTATTTATATAGTTCGTATAAGAACTTTTCCTGTTTATTCATTCTCCTAAAGTCTTGTTTTGTAGGAGTACGTCTTTCTGAGCTAAATTTGTTTGTATTAATTGGAGCTTCAGCAGGTTGTTCTGATAACTCCATTTTGAGCTTTTCATTTTCAGCTTTTAAATTTTCTAATTCTTCTTCAGCAGAAAATTCTTTTACTTCTGTAGTCTTAATAGACTTAGGATTTGTAGTTGGAGCTTCTTCAGACATTTCTTCAACATCATCATCACCGCCTACTTTATCTCTTTTAAGGTCTGCAACCGCATCCATTAAATTATCTACTTTGTCTTTCATTTCTTCGTAAGACTTAGCCCAGTCAGCTTTTTCAGCGTCAGTTTCAGGAAAAGCAAACTTAACAGCTTCTGCTAAATCTTCTTCTTCAGTAGTATCAGCTTCTTCTGTTTCTGATTCCATTACTTCAGAAACCACCCCTTCTTCTTGAATTCTAAAACTAAGACCATCCTCCGTTTTATAAGTACCGATCGGTAAAGGTATTGTAGTTCCATCTTCTGTTAGTACGGAAGCATCCACACCTGCTTCTAAAGTTTCTGCCGTAGATACGACAATAGTACCATCTTCTAATTTTGACTGCCAAGCTAATTCAATTGCTTTTTCATCAAGACCAAGAGCTACTAATATTTGCTTTTTAATATCCATTGTTTCTTTTTTTAATAGTGAGTTAGTATAATATAATAGAACTATTTGTTCTTTATTTGATTTTCATTAATTATCTCATTTAAGGCTTCTAAAATCTCTTGGTCTGTTGGAGTTGTTTCTGACATTTTTTCCATCTTGTCTGTGAAGTAACCTTCAATGGATAGCCCTTTCAATTCCCCATCTTTTATCTTGCTCCATAGATCATTGTTCTCTATCTTCATTTTTACCATCCAAGTTCCTTTAGGAAGTGAAAAGCCATAAAGATTAGACTTATCCATTTTAGTATCTTCTATAATCCAAGATTCAACTGTTAAAACTCCTGAAACTCTATCTTGATGTTCGTAAGTAGCTTTATGATGATTATTATTTTTTAAATAAAGTTCTGAAGCCTTGCGGACAGTATCTTTAGAAAAGTAAACGTAATAATCTTCTTGGGTATTGGGATTATGTCTAAAGATTTGCTTGTCAGGGATAAGAGCAGGGCTAACAATGATTTTTTTATCCTCATCTACTTTTGCAAAAGTTAAGTTGTTTTTCTCTTTTCCAAAGAATACAAAGTCTTGTTCTATTGCAGGAGCAGATACAAGGCTTATGGCATCTATTGCTAATTCTTGACTATCATCATCTATTACTAATTCTACTATTGAAGTTGTCTTTTCGTAATAGTCTTTATTATCAGCTTCACACTCAGCTACGGAATCATATTTACAGCTTCCTGTTTCTCCCCATTTAGTTTTTCCATTTTTACATTTAGTACACGGCATAGTATATAATATTATTTAATTAAATTTATTTGATTTTTAGATTGTAGCCCTTCTTCTTATAATGGCTAATTTGTTTTGATTTGCTGTAATATCATCACTCACAACATAAGCTCTAGTTGGTTCTATTGTTTGTCCACCACTTAAAGTAAACGCCCCTGACATCATTTCAGGAGCAGGAGGAGTAGGAGTTGCAGCAGCACCACCGCCACCACCACCTGCTTCAGGATTAGTAGATAATATCTTTTGTATAGCAGCCGCCCCCATAACTCCTGTAGCTATTGACTGTGCTATATTAAATGGAGCAGGAACTGTAGCCATAGCGTTCATTATAGCTTGTTGAGTGTTGTAAATAGTTCTAGCTACTGCAATTCCTTTTGCTATTTCTGTACCTTCTTTAGCTAAACTAGAAGCAGCATCAAAGCCCATAGCAATAGTTTTTTGTTTATGAGCCTCAAAAACATCATCTAATCCTTTTTGTTTTAATCGCGCTTCTTCATCTTTAGCTTCCTTTTCTAACCTAAATGCTTCTTGAATTTTTGCAATATCTGCTAAGTTTTGTTCTGTAATTGCAGCAGTATCTACCCCTGCTTTTTTAGCCATATTTAGCTTTTCTTCATAAGTGGTTTTTAGTTCGGCTAACTCTTGCGCCATTCCATCTAATCCTTCATTAAAAATATCTTTTTGTACTTGTTGTAGTTCCTTTTCTAATGTTACTTGATTTGTTAATTGTTCTGATCTAAATCCTGCTATTTGCGCTTCTACAGCTGCCCTATCATTAAGTGTTTCTTTATAAGCGACTTGAAGATCTATATTGGTCTTATTAGCTGACAATTCTAATTCTGCTGCTCTTACACGAATATCTGCCAACCTTATCATTTCCTTCTCTTGATTTTTCAATACAGCCGATAGTTTTTCATTTGCCTGTATTCGTTGTTCAAAGGTTTTGGTTTCATCATCTCTAATTTGTCTTTGCTTTTCAGCAAGTAAATCATTTTTTTCTATTATACCTTGAATATCTGCTTGTGCTAATTTTGCTGCATTTTGTGCTTCGGTTATACTTTTTGCTAAAGCCAATGAATTTGCTATCCGCATTTCCTTTAATTTCGAAAAGAAAGTTCCTAATACCATACTGGATTCTTTAAAAGCAGGCCCTAAATTTTCAACAATATCCTTACCCGCATCAATTGCTGCTTGACCTGTATCTTTTATGTCTTTAGTGGTCTGCTTTATCTCTCTGTTCATTCTATTGATATTCGCAGTTTCATTTTTTCCTGGAATTGCATCTTTAAGTTTAAAAAATGCTAACTGTAAACCTTGTACTGCTAATTTTATCGCAAAAAATGATAATTTTAAAGGAGTTAATCCAATTGTTACTACTCCATTCAATACTTTTGTTAAAGCACTAAATTTGTCTTTATTTTTTGTTGCTTCCTCACTAGAATCTACAAGAACATCTACAAATCCACTAAAGGTCACAGAGATAGCAGTCATCACAGTATTTACTGTGTCCATCACTTTTTGGTTTTTTAATAACATATCCTTTAGAGTTACAAATGCTGCAATTAAAACCCCTATTCCTGCGGCTTTCAAAGCCACTCCCAAGCCTTTTACTGCTGTACCAATAGCATTAAATCCTTTCTTTCCTGAATCACCTGTTTCTGTTAACCCTTTATTTAAGTCTGTAGTTTCATCTACTGCCTTACCTAAACTTATTCCTAATTCATCACTATCTTTAGTAACTGACTTTATGTTTGATTTTACTTCTAAATTTAATGTCTCTTTTGCCATTGTATTCTTATTTATAAACCTGTTCCTGTTTTTATTTGTGTTATTCTAATAGTAGTTGCCCACATAACATTTCTATTATTTGCACCTTTTACTGTTTGTACAAGATTACCATCTCTAACTATAATATCTGCCGCCCATCCTGAAGTAGTACCTGAGTTTCCTATTACAGTTCTTGATTTGTCTAAAACCATAGAACCATCATTATATCTAACTGCTGCTCCTACTTCTATTGCAGCTTTAAAATCCCCACTACTACCTGCTCCTGTACCTCCTGTTCTTACTCCTACTGTTTCAGTTTGAAAACAAACAATTGTATTTAAAGGAACTTCAAAATAACTGCCAACAGTATTATTTAAATAACTATCTACAACGCTATTATCAGTAGTTGATGTTCCAAACATTAAAGTAATGTTTTGTCTTTCGCCTAAAGAATCTGAAGCTGAGTTACCCCCTAAGACAATAGAGTTAGTAGCTGTAGCCTCTCCAAAAGTACCTGTAACGCTTGTATTGTCTACCCCATTTGCTATTTCATTTGCAGCACCATTTACAAAGCAATTATTATTAAAACCTTTTGTAGTATTAAGTGTTCCATTTATCTGAATAGTATTTGATCCTAATTCATTAGTGTTACCTGAACCGTTATTTTTATTGTTTAAATTACTTATATTTCTTTCAAGGTTTGTGTTTCTACTAAAAGCCCTACAAGTTCCTGTAGCTATGTCATAAGTATAGCCATAAGCCTCACAAGTTTGCTGATTTGTTCTTAAATAAGTGTTTATGCCATCAGTAAAAGTAACCTCTCCAAGTACTGTTGTTGAAAAAGGCTTTACGGTATATCCTGATAAGTATTCCATTTTTTTTATTTATGGTATTAAAATAAATTCAACTGTCGCTAAGTCATTTGGCTTGTAGTCTATCTTGTTTACTCTAAAGGCTCTATTCTTAATAAAAACTGTATCATAGAACTTAAAACTTGCAACATCTGAAGGGCTTAGATTTACCTTTAAAGTCATAGTCCTTGTATCTGCGTTGTAGAGTTCATTAAAATAAGGCTGCCAATATATAGAGTATAAATTATCTACAGGAGCATTTCCTAAGCCTGGAAACAGTTGTTGGCTTTCAAATACAAAATCCTTTGAAGTTGATATTGTTGGTACATCTGATAAATGACTAAACTGTAAAAATTCAGGTTGATTTTCACTTGATAAACTGTTTTGTTCAGGAATAAAATAAGAAGCTCCTGTATCTTTAACACCATTGTTATAGAATATTCTAGGAGAGTTATCAAAACCTTCGGTAGTTCCATCATCTGACATAGAGTATAGACTAGGCACTACAAAAGATGGAAATTGCACACCTAAAGGTTTAGAAACAGTAGCTGCAAAAGGTTCTGCTATTATTTCTTTTGTTCCTTCTAAAATTGTAAATCCTGAAGCATCTATTTTTTTACTACCATAAAGTCTACGAGTAGTATCTTTATATACATTAAAGCAATAATCATCCTCATCTTCAACGAACTTAAATATAGTTGTTTTGTTTAGGTCGGCTAAAGGGCTAAGTTCCATTTCTGAAGCATCTATTTTCTCTGTCCAGTCTAATCTTTTACTATTAGAATTTGTTACAAAAACATCTGAATAAGGTTCTATCAATATATTATCTGGATCATTTTCATCTACCATAGAAACTAAATTGAACATAGTCATAATTCCTTTTAGAAAATCCCATTGCCCTAATTCGCCCCGTAAAGTTTGTAAAAGAGTATTATTTGTAAAAACAGCCGAACTAACACCTCCCCAATACACACCCCCTTCAAGAACTGTATTATTTTGCTTTACTCTACTAGCCCCTGTTGCTTTAAATCTACAAAATAAAGTACCTCCTGTATTTAATATAGTTACTAAAGTTCCTGAATAAGTTGGCGTATCACCGATTATTCCTGAAATAGTAGTTTGGTTAATTACACCATCAGTAGTAGAAACCCATTCTAATGTTACATCTGTTGTGCCTGTAAATTCTAAAATTATATTAAATCCAATTTGGTATGTTGTATTATCACTTACTGAAGTGAAAATGCTTGTACCTGAATCAAAGCCTGATTCTGTTTCCCAAAGATTAATATTACCCCAATAATTATTAGGAACTAAAATATTTGAGTAAGAAGTACCTGCGAAATTATCAGCATCAGTAGATTTTACAAGACTTACACCATCAGTTACAAAATTATCAGGACTATTCCCTGCACCCCAATTAAAGTCCATAAACAACTTGCCAAAGTCTGCACTATCAAAAAAACTAGAAGTCCAATTAAAACCTGAAGCTGCAAAGATTTTATTAATTAAATATTTTAATTGAATACACGGTCTAAATCCTTGTTCTAATGTTGTTAATTCAGGATTTCCTACTGTTGCATTGTTTCCTGTTCCTGAACCCCCTACTACAAATTGATGATCCCAGTCAATAAAAGGATATTTTAAAACATTAGTATGATCTTCAGGGTCAGCCAAAGAAGCATCATAAGCAAAACTAGTAACTGGTAATGGGTTAGAAACAGAGAAATTTTTTAAAGGAAGCCCTACCCCATTATTCCAACTGTTTTTAATAGTGTCTTTGTTGTAACGGTGTTCTAATTCTGTAAAATCTAAGTCTGCAAATGTAGAATCTTTTAATACATCAGCTAAAGCAATTACATCAGAATATAGGTTTACATTGTAACTAATTTCTCCCTCTTTATCTTTAACATCAATAAGCCTTAAATAGCCTTCAAATAAAATAAAACCATCTTGTTTTAAAACGGACTTAGTTTTAACATAAGGATTAAATATCAAGCCATCATCTGCCCTTGTAATCTCAAACATATTGTTAAAAATTTGATTGTTTCTTTTTGTGGCAGGTAAATCAAAGTCTTTTGAATATGACTGTACTTTTTCAGCTACATTTTTAAAATCATCTATGCTTAAAGTTAAAGGTATATCTTCTTCTTCATATAGGTCGCATATTACTTGCCCATCTTGTAAATCTGTATAAACTAAGGAAGGAGTTGTAGGGCTTTGTAATATGGATATTTTAGTAATAGATAGATTAGCAGCTATTCCCTCATAATATATTAAGAATATATCATTTGAAGTTTGTGCTGTAAAAGTAGTAGTTATTGTAGATGTATTTGCTGATAATGGTGCCTGATGTACAATTACATTACCGCTATACATTTCAAAAGTTAATATTTCAGGTTGTGGCGTTAAGATACTTATTTTAACATCATATACAGCCCCAACTATTAATCCTGATAGCTTTTGGTATAATCCCGTTTGTCCTGGTGTTACTGCATTAAAGGATAATTGTACTGCACCTGCACCATAAGTAGGTGCTGTAACTGCTCCGTAATCCCCGCCAGTTGTTGTGAACCTGAACCAATTACCTAAAATAGAGGGAGGTGAGTTATCAATAGCATCTTGTGATGGATGAACGGCTGTAGTATTATATAGTGTTGTACTACTGAATCCTGTAAAGTTTATTCCATTAACTATGTATTGAAAAGAATTAGGATTAGCAATAGAGCTATATTGCCCTTCATAACTTTGCGGATATAATATTAATTGTGTACTCATTATACAGATTGTGTTCTTTTCATTTTACTCTTTTCAATTTCTATTGTATATTGCATAATCTTATCATTTGCTATTGTCTTTGTAATATAGCTTGAAGTAGTCAAGACAACTGGGTCTATGTATTTGTTAGTAATAGTATTGGTTGTATCTGTTGAGAAGCCATTTACTATATATACTTCAGTACTATTGATAAGTTCTTGAAACCATAGCCCTTCTGCTTCCGTAACAAAGTCTGTGTTTAGTTTTATCTTTTCGGTAGAATTTACTCTAAAGTTTTTCTTTCCACCTTTATATCCTGCTATTTTAAAAGTGCTTTCATTCCAAGTGCCACCTAATTGAGTGTAAGAAGTTCTGTTAGTTTGTATTGACCTTGTAGACTTCATATTAAATGTATAGTAATCCCAAGTACCCCATTGATTAAGCCAAGTAAGTCTAATACCTTCATATCCTCTTTCATTAGGGCAAATTATATTAATTGTGTAAATCTCGCTTAGTGTTGGTGTTTGTGCTTGAACTGTATAATAAGATAAATCATTAGCAACGGCTGCTGCAAAGTTTGCTGACCAATTTTTTAAGTTTGCAGGAAACGCACCAAAATAACTTAGCCTTGTATTAGATTCTGAGCCTCCTGAATTAGCACCGCCTGTTGAATTGTCATTTAAAATTGTATCACTTCCACCTGCTGAAGTTCCATCTGCTTTGTAATACTTTATTTCCATAAAATCAACATCAACTAATGAACCGCCTGAACTTGGATCAATATAATTTAAAAAAGGCAAAGTACCATAGTCTGTAAGCCTTGCATACTGAGTAGTAGGGGCGTTGCTTAAAAATTTACTATCATTATCAGTTAGCTCAAAAATATTTAAGTTGTAACCATAATTGTATGCATCTAAAGTAAGTACATCATCATATTGCAGCACTCCATTAAACATTGTATATTGTACAGAATTTTCGGCATCTGTTGGTGCACCTACTGATCCTGTTGCTGATTCAGCATACTCTATTTTAAACTGTATGGCAAAGAATTTAATACTATCATTACTCAAAGAAAACTTATCTACTAAATGAAGCGGAAACATCTGAGTAAGTGCAGGAGTTCCTTTGTATTCAGAAACTGCTGGAGCATCTGAGTATGGTTCGTTATCAGGCTTTACAAAAGTTTCTAGTATAGGTCTTAGGTCAAATATACCTACTCCTGCATTGTTAGGTGTAGTCTTGAAAGTACCTATTCTATCATCAGCTACAGATAAATTAATAGGTGTGTTGCTAACGTGAACTTCAGCAATAAACTTAACTTTAAATTTGTTAGCTACTATTGTAGGGTGTGCTATTGAAAATATGATTTGCTGTCCTATTGGTAGAACTTTATATAATGGTCTTTGTTCTATTGATACTTGTGCCATAATCTTTTTATTTTACTTGTGTTTGTGATATAGTGTCTGTTATGTCTGTTGTAATTGCTCCTAATAAATCTTTTCCAAATTGTTTCATTCCAAGACCTAAAGGTTTCTGAAAGAAGCTAAGACTTTTAATTCCATCTCTTTTAATCTTTCTCCCTATAATAAAAGCTAAAGATAAGTTGCTTATAAATCTACCACTCTTTTTATCTCTACCTTTTATTCCTTTCTTTTTTATCCATTTAGATAAAATGCTAGGAGGGGGTTGTTTTGTTGTGTACTTATAAGGACTTGATTCTATTTTATTTTCATAGTTCTTATAAAATTGCTTCTTCTTGTTTCCTGAAACTCCTTTGTCTAAGAAAGCTCCATAATCTGCCATATAGAATTTAATAACAAACCCATCAGCATCAGTCTTGACTTCAAACTTAATAGTTTTTGCTAATTTAGTACTTCCTCCTTTTGCTTTGCCTAAGTTAGCTTTAGACCGATTTACTACTTGTTTGCCAAAAGAGTTTAAGTATTTTTCTATATTGGTAGTGTCCATTATACTAGCCCTACAAACACTTCTAATTGTACATCTGCTGTGCCTATTGGTCTAGCTTCTAAGTTTGCTAATTCATCAGTAACACCAAATACAATAGTCGTATTTCCTGCACCCTTAATAATATCATCCCCATTAAAAAGAATATGGGAAGCCCCTGCTCTTAGCCTTACAATATATGAAGTCGCCACACCTACTACAGCTAATTCTATTTCTGTTGTAGTATCTAAATTAGTAACTCGGATGTACTTAGCATTATCCCTGTCTATAGCTCCCGGACTACTATAAGGAGCTGTATCAAATACTGCTATTATTGTATCTTGAGAATGAGTACAAGTTACTATTCTCTCAAATACATCTACAATGCCTGTAGTTGTAAGTGAATTAGAACTACCTCTCAAAGCCCCATTCAAGACTACGCTTTCGGTAACTGTTGTTGTTAAATCTGCTGCCATAATTTTATGTTATAATTTTATTGTTATTTTAAAAAACCCTATTTCTATTTTATATTTTCCTATTTTAAATTTCATTAATGTCCTATTGATACATTTGATACAGGTATTTCACAAGATTGGAAATCATTTTGTACTACTATTCCAATAGAGAAAACCCAACCCGTTACTAAATTATCAAATCTCTCGCTGAACGGCTCTAAAGTATATTCACCATCTGTAAAATAAACAGGCTGATTAATGTCTTGAGTAGAATCTTCTTCTGCTGATTGCCATTTACTATTTCTTAACATAGCTATAATATCCCCACAAACCTGAAGGCAACTAGAAAGCACTTCCTGTTCATTGCTTAAAAAGTCTGCTGATTCAAAATTAGCTTCTGTCCAATTCTCTTTTTCGCTTACTAGATCACACACAAAAAGCTGAAAATTGTATGTAAGACTTGCCTCTCCTGTAGTTACATTTACAGGATTGATATGAAACAAAGGAAACAATGTATTCTTTGCCATATCTATTTGCCATATATCCCCAGTTGTTGTAGTTGTAATTTGGTCGTGAGCAGCTCCTAATCTCTTTAAGAAATTAATAGCGTTGTTGTATGTTTTATTTTCAGGACTATTCGCCATTGTTTACTGTATTTACTTTATTACTCATATTTAAATCTGTTTCAAAACTTAACCAAGTTAAGCATTCTAATAAATTCAGTTTAGTTACCGCATCTAAATTTACTATTTGTTCGTTACATAACCTGTGCATTACTCCGAACCATCCCCACTTTTTTGCGAAGCTGCCGTCTGTAATGCTTTCATTACCTTCTTCTGTTCCGTTGAATATGATTCCATAGTCTGCAAGAATACCATCCCGAAAGCGTAAAAAAAAACCAGTGCACTTTGCACTTGACTAGCTGTCATCTTTTTCATTGCTTCCGCCCTTATCTTAATTTTACCATCATAGGCTTCTATGTCATATACATCCTCGCTTTCTCCTTTAGCTGTTATAGGTCTAAATAGTATTGCCATTAATTCAGCTAAGTTATCTTCTATTCCCTCTTTTATTATTGTTTCAATATCTGCGAACTCACCTAAGGTAATCTCATCTAAATTAGGGTGCATCCCATACTCAATACCATCTATTTCAATTACCTTTTTTAAAATAGTATCTTGTTCTCCCTGCAACTCAGCCATCTTCCCTAATATCACAGAAACATCTCTCAAAGAAAGTTTCTTAATTAATTCTTTAGGCATATCAGATAAAGTAGCTAATGTTTCTTCTGCTTCTTTTGATGTACTTCCTTTAGATAATTCTGTTAATTGTGCGAATTTTTCTAATGTAACATCTGACCAAGAGTTAATCGTATTGTAAGTTTCCTTCTTGCCTTTATTTTTTATCTTTACTTTCATAGGGTTTTATAATAATATAATAGAAAAAGTTAGTTTTTAGTTTACTGTTTGTTTTAATAGTGTATATTTGTCCAAGTTCTTCATATTCTTTCTTAGTTGTGAAATAGGGTTGCTTATAATTAGGCAGCCCTTTTTCTATTGTACAAAATACTTTCCTGCATTAGGATTGTCTAAATGATATATGATGCAATATCTCACCCCATCAATAGCGTGATTATAGTTGTCTACATATAATTTTGAGGACTTGTCGCTGTAAATATAATTATTCAATTCTTTAGCTATATTAGTTGATTCAGGGCTTACTACTAAATGATAATCTTGCATACGAGTTATACCGCTTTCAATAGTACCTTTCTTTACAGGCTTAATGTTTACGCCTAAATGCTTTAAATCTGCTATCAGTCTAGGTTCTGAACTATCAGCTATTATTAAAGTTTGTTCTACTTTGTCTAAAACTATCTTAGCTAATTCTTGCGACTTTAATCCATTTTGATAGATATGTTCCTTTAAGTATATCTTCTTATGTTTTTTATCTATAGCTACTTCTGTGAGGCTATCAGGGTCTACTGAGAATCCAAAGTCCATTCCACAAGAAGTTTGTAAGTTATCAGGATTAAATTCGCCTATTGACCAATTTTCAAATACAACACCTTCAGCTTTGTCTAGCCACCCTCCTAAGATTTTATGCGTGTACTTTTTAAAGTTATTATGCTTTATACTCTTAATACGCTCTAGGAAGCTCGTAGAGAGATTTTCTTTATTGTCTAGGTATGTACTATGGATATAACATACATTGTCTTTAACACCATTAAAACCTGCTTCTACGCCTTTGTCTTGAAAAAACCTTTTATAAATCCAATGTTCTTTAGTTACAGGATTCAATACTAATATAATTCTATTTTGTATATTCTTTTCTCTAATGCTTAAGTCTATGGTATCAAAAATGTCCTCATCTACAAGCTCTTCTGATTCATCTAAGCACCAAGTACTTATTCCTTGCAAAGACTTTAAACTTGCGGTTTGGTTTCCTGAAGAAGTTTTTATACCTCTAAATAAAATATCCGATTTGTTTCCTAAGTTTATTACTTCAGCTTTGTTAATACTAAAGATATTTTCAAAACCTAATAGGCTTATCTTTTCCAAGAACTCAGGTATAATTGAAAGGTGTGCAGAAGTCATTGTGTATCTTGTAAACAAAACCCTTATACCTTTTGACATAGTAAGCAAAGTAAGAAATACTGTTACTGAAAAAGACTTCCCTGATCCTCTACCACCTGTTATAATAAAGTAACGGCAATTAGATTCAAAGAGTGGATTGTATTTTTTATTCAGTATCAGTTTCTACGAATGTTATAACAGGCATATTTATAGCTTTATCACCTGAAGTTATGTCAAGTCTGTTTGTTTCATTCCATCCAAGTCTAGTCTTAGCAGCGTGTATTACAACTGAAGGTACTTTATCTTTTACACATTCATAATACTTAGACTTAATAAAATCTTGTTGTATATTTTCTATTTCTTCTACTTTAGCCTTAAACTCTTCATCTTCTTGAAGCCACTTATAAAAGTTAGTTCTTGAAAGATCAGTTGCTTTTAATGCAGTTGTAATTACTCCTAGACTTGACTCTAATGCTTTTAGCATTCTTTCTTTATTGATTTG
>TARA_R110001583_G_scaffold79375_1_pt1 | contig 14421 bp, 20 predicted proteins | sample TARA_R110001583 | Tara Oceans TARA_R110001583 (sample SAMEA4398432) | marine metagenome | biome: Polar Biome; feature: [MES] marine water layer (ENVO:01000295) within the mesopelagic zone...; material: water (ENVO:00002006), including particulate matter (ENVO:01000060) such as...... | reverse complement strand
GGCAAAAGAACAGCGTGCCCAGCTCATGCTAACCAATAGTCATGGTGTTGAAAGCGCCGAGCGCTTAGGCATTCCTTTGTTGCGAATTGGGTTCCCACAATACGATTTATTAGGTGGTTTCCAACGTTGCTGGTTTGGCTATCGCGGCACCAGCCAAGCGCTATTCGACATGGCCAATTTAGTCATGAGTCAGCAGCACGAAGTGGCACCCTATTATTCCCGTTATGCTCAGAAATCCACCGAGCAGATGCATTTAAATGCTAGTCATTAAGTGTATTAAGGAGATCTAAGATGGCGATTACTCGGCAGCTACATGTATTGGATGATGATGATGATTCCACTTTGCTGAAAGTTGCATTTGCGACCTCGGATCGTATTGAAGTGGATCAACACTTTGGCTCGGCTCGATCTTTTACCATATATGGCATTGATCCAGAACGCAGCAAACTATTGCAGATTAGCGAATTCTCCGATCTAAATCAGGACGGAAATGAAGATAAATTGGTTGAAAAAATCGACATGCTTGACGGTTGTATTGCGGTTTATTGCCGCGCATGTGGAGCGTCGGCGGTACGACAATTACTGGCGCGTGGAATACAACCGGTAAAGGTAACCGATGAGTCTGATATTTCTGAGCTAATACGTGCTTTACAGTATGAACTTAAACAAGGCCCTTCCAGTTGGTTGGCAAAGGCATTGCGTAGCCATCAATTATTCAGCTCGTCACGATTTGACGATATGGAAGCGGAAGGTTGGAACGAGTAATTTTGAATTAACTAAGTGAGAATTGATATGACTGATGCCCTAATTAAATCCAGTGATGAGCTATTAAGTAATCCTTTGGTTCGCCAATTGGTGGTACAGCTCCGCGCCCAAGACAGTTACGGAACCTATGATACTTGGAGCGATGATCGTGTTATCGATCCAATGATTTTAAGCAAAGAGCGTCGTCGTGAAATTCCTGTTGTCGGTGATCCAGACGAGACAACTATTTCGCGGGTAAAGGCCTATTACAATGCCGTTTCAACCACAATTGAAAAAGAGTGCGGATTAATGGCGACACCGGTTATTAATATCAGCCACGAAGGTTTTGGCCGTGCCATGGTCATTGTGGGTAAATTAGTGGTGCTGGATAAAGTATTGCGTGATGTACATCGTTTTGGTTTTGACTCGCTAGAAAAGCTAGTTGAAGAAATTGAAAAAGTAAGCAGTAAAGCAGTGGAATTAATTAACGCGCACGGTGATGTAGCTCGTTTGTAAATTCGGAGGATTCTCCATGACTAATGAAGAATTGAAAGAATTAAAGAAAGACGTTAGCACAAAAAAACGTATCGCTACTGAGTGGGCATCAAAAATCCATGACGTAGTAGAAGATGGCTTATGGACGGAATATTCAACGCTACCACAGCTTGCCAGCGACGCCGTGGCTGCTTGCGAAGCGTGGAAATCCGCCGCAGAAACGTACGAAGCAGCGCAAAAGAGCGCTGAGTCTGCATAATGGCATTCGCTATTGCCTAGGGCCGCAATCGCTAGGCAATAGACATTGGGAGATATCAACATGAGTGATGAAACAATTAAAGGGCGCACGCGTGGCGGTGAAGAATGGATTCCGCAATTTGTTACGGAATTAAACGCAAGTACGTGTATTGGCTGTGGTCGCTGTTACAAGGTTTGTCCTCGTGATGTGTTTGAATTGGTTGAGCGTACCGAATTGGTTGACGACGATGATGACTTCTATGACGAAGACGACGAAATGATGGTGATGTCGATCAAAAATGCCGACGACTGCATCGGTTGCGTGTCATGTTCACGTGTCTGTCCTAAAAATTGTCATACTCACGAAGCATTAGCGGGGTAATACCAATGGCCAAGCCAGAATATCATGTATTTGTCTGTGCCCAACAACGCCCCGAAGGTCACCCTCGTGGTAGTTGCGGCGCGAAAGGGGCTGGCAATTTATTGCAGCATTTTTCCGAAAGATTAGTGGCTAATAACCTGTTTAATAAGGTATCGCTGGTCGCTACTGGTTGCATCGGCCCATGTCGAGCCGGCGCTAATGTGTTGGTGTATCCCGGTGGTGTTCTGTATATGGACATTAAGCCAGACGATGTCGATAGCATTATTAGTCAGCACTTAGTCGGTGGTGAGCCGTGGACTGATAAAGTTGCTCCCGATGAGGTTTGGCAATGAGTGGAGCGCAAGCGTTAGCGGATAGAGATGACCTAAAGTTGCAACAACGGTTGCAACTCAATACCGCGCGAATTGCACGAGTTCAAGCGGCATTAAATGAAAAACTAACGGATCTTAATTTAACGGTTTGCGGCCTATTTTCGGACTTCAGCAATAACGAACTTTGCCAAGACCCTTATGATCAGAGTACGAGTCTGCTGTGCGAATGGCGTGATAAACACAATAATTTATTGGGTTCGCTACAATTACACGATAGTGGTCGTGTTTTCGCCGAGTACGATGTTATTAAGCCGCACCCAACCAAGCCTAAGTGGTTTATTGAAGCCGTAACCGCTTGGGGTGACGACGAACAATTACGTACAGAGTTGCGTTTATTGCCTATGCGATAACCACTTATTTTTTTAATACTGGAGATATGTCATGACCCCTGAGCGCTATTCGGCTGTCTACTCTTTAATAGAACAGCGGGCTCAAAGTCGTGCCAAGATAACCGATGCATTACTGGGATTAAGTTGGAGTAGCATTCAAGTGAATCACCCAGATGCAGCACAGCCGCTGCAGACCAGTAGCGGTTTGTGTTTCAGTCCGTCAGAAGCGCCGCGTAATATTTCTTGGTCGGGTAGCTTATGCGAGAAACTCGCAAATGATGTTCTGCCTTGGTTGCATCAGTGGAATGACAGTGAGGTTGTTGTCGCATTAGCAACAGCCAACGCTGTGATCAGTCACAATAATAAGAGTTTGAAAAATAGCCAACTTATTGTGAATGATGCGCCCGCTAATTTGTGCGTTTTCGAACATTTTGCGCCGCAACTTAGCGGTGCTAATGTCGCAATTATAGGACGCTATCCAGGATTAGAACGTTATAAATCGCAATTCAACTATACCTGTATCGAGCGTCGTCCTAGTGGTGATGATCTGCCTGCCGCTGCTGCTAATTTCGTGTTACCCAAAGCCGACTGGGTATTTATTACCGCCAGTAGCCTCGCCAATAAATCACTGCCGCAACTTTTATGGTTGGCTCGTGATGCTCAAGTGGTATTAATGGGGCCAAGCCTGCCTTGGTTGGAAGATTGGGCCGATTTTGGCGTTAATTATCTTTGTGGTGTTGCGGTTAATAACTATCCATTACTGCATCAAATTGTTGCTCAGGGCGGCGGCACTCGGATATTCGACCAAGCTGTCAGCTATCGTCTATTAACCCTCTAACGCATTGTCGTATTAGCGACAATGCGTTTGTAGCCGTGATATTCACGACACCACACAACCCCATCACATAGTTCTAACTTATTGATAAATATCAATTTTAATTATGTTTCGGCGTGGCATATCGCTTGCAAAACCCTTCTAGGTAACCGTTCCCGGCCCTGAATCTGATCGTCGATGTTGAAGTCATCAAATCGATAGCACGATTCGGCTAACGCCTTAGGAGGCAGCATATGATCACATTAACTGATAGCGCCATTTCCGCAGTACGTCGTTTCATGGAAACAGCCGACGCTTCAATCGAAGGCTTACGCATTAAGGTAGAGGGTGGCGGTTGCTCCGGTATGAAGTACGGCATGAAGCTGGAAAGAACCATTGAGCAAGGCGATTCCATTCTCGATTTTTCTGGACTGAAAGTGTTAGTCGATGCGGAAAGCGTGCCGCTATTAGACGGTGTGACCGTCGATTTTACCGATGGCCTTGAAGGCACTGGTTTTAAGTTCGAAAACCCAAATGCAACTAAAAGCTGCGGATGCGGTAAATCTTTTAGCTGTTAGTCACAAGCAAACAGAAACAGTTTTTAGCAGGCTAGTACGAGGAGCAGAATCATGTGGGATTATACAGATAAAGTTAAAGAGCATTTTTACAATCCAAAAAATGCAGGTGCGGTAGAAGAAGCTAACGCCGTTGGTGATGTGGGTTCCATTAGTTGTGGCGATGCTCTTCGACTAACGCTGAAAGTAGAACCAGAAACTGAAATTATTTTAGAAGCAGGCTTTCAGACCTTCGGCTGTGGTTCTGCTATCGCCTCGTCTTCTGCCTTAACTGAAATGGTTAAAGGCAAAACACTGGACGAAGCTTTACTGATTAGCAACCAAGACATTGCTGATTTTCTTGATGGCCTGCCACCAGAAAAAATGCATTGCTCGGTCATGGGACGCGAAGCCCTACAAGCCGCTATTGCTAATTATCGTGGTGAAGTTTGGGAAGACGATCACGAAGAAGGCGCATTGGTATGTAAATGCTTCGCTATCGACGAGGTGATGATTCGCGACACTATCCGCGCTAACAATCTTAGCTCAGTAGAAGATGTTACCAACTACACCAAAGCCGGCGGCGGTTGTTCATCATGCCACGAAGGCATCGAAAATCTTCTTGCGGATGAAATGGCCCAACGCGGCGAAGTGTTTGTTGCCGGTGGCAGCCCTGCTAAGAAAAAAGCCAAAGCAACCGTAGCAATTGAAGCCGCGTCTAGCCCAGCGGCAACACCAGCGTCATCATCTGGTATGACGTTGGTACAGCGCATTCGCAAAGTTGAAGAAGTGCTCGAAGGCCTGCGTCCTGCTCTGCACGCCGATGGCGGCGACGTAGAATTAATTGATGTCGAAGGTCGTAACATTTACGTGAAGTTAACCGGTGCCTGCAACGGTTGCCAAATGGCTGCGATGACACTGGGTGGCGTGCAACAAAAACTGATCGAAGTATTGGGTGAGTTTGTGAAAGTGATTCCACACACCGAACGCCCAGTACAACTAGAAGCAGGAGCCTAATTATGAACGATATCTATCTCGATAATAATGCGACTACTCAAGTTGATCCTGAAATTGTTGAAGCGATTTTACCGTATTTCACCCAACAATTTGGTAATCCATCGTCATTGCATAGCTTTGGTAATAAGGTCGGTTTAGCCCTTAAAAAAGCGCGCAAAAGTGTGCAGGATATTTTAGGTGCAGAACACGATTCTGAAATCATATTCACCTCTTGTGGTTCAGAATCTGATTCGACCGCCATTATATCGGCATTAAAAGCACAACCTGAACGCAAAGAAATTATTACCACGGTTGTTGAGCATCCAGCGGTATTGACTCTGTGTGATTATTTAGCCACCGAAGGCTACACAGTGCATAAATTAGCAGTTGATGGCAAAGGTCGCCTTGATTTAGATGAGTACGCTAAATTATTAAGCGACCAAGTTGCTGTGGTCAGTGTGATGTGGGCCAATAATGAAACGGGCACTATTTTCCCCGTGGAAAAAATGGCCGAGATGGCCGATGAAGCGGGCGTTTTATTCCATACCGACGCGGTACAGGCGGTGGGTAAAATTCCGATGAATTTACAAGACACCAGCATTCATATGTTGTCGTTGTCTGGCCATAAGCTGCACGCGCCCAAAGGTGTGGGTGTGCTGTATTTAAAACGCGGCACGCGTTTCCGTCCGTTGTTGCGTGGCGGTCACCAAGAACGCGGACGTCGCGCGGGCACAGAAAATACTACCGGTATTATCGGCTTGGGTGTTGCCTGTGATTTAGCGCAAAAAAATATGGAATATGAAAATACCGTGGTCAGTAAAATGCGCGACCGCTTGCAAGAAGGTATTCTTGCTCAAGTTCCTCATTCCTTTGTGACTGGCGACGTTGAACATCGCCTACCCAATACGCTCAATATCGCGTTTGAATATATTGAAGGCGAAGCGATTTTATTACTAATGAATAAAGTCGGTATTGCAGCGTCTAGTGGTTCTGCTTGCACCTCCGGTTCGTTAGAACCTTCTCATGTTATGAAAGCGATGGGTATTCCGTATACCGCAGCACATGGGACGGTTCGTTTTTCTTTGTCGCGTTATAACACGCCAGAAGAAATTGAGCGGGTTATTGCTGAAGTCCCTGCCATTGTTGCGCAATTACGTAAATTGTCGCCGTACTGGGGTAAAAACGGACCGATCGAAAATCCTGAGCAAACATTTGCACCGGTATATGCCTAACTCGTTGCGCAAGTAACCGTGCCAGTATCCGCATAAGGAATACAGTAATGACTGCAGAACGCCCTAAAATTGTAATTGACGACACCACACTGCGCGATGGCGAACAAAGTGCAGGGGTAGCATTTAGCGTTGAAGAAAAGCTAGAGATTGCTCGTCATTTAGCATCGATGGGCGTGCAGGAATTAGAAATCGGTATTCCTTCTATGGGCAGCGAAGAGCGTGAAGTGATGCAAGCAATTGCCGCCTTGCATCTTCCTGCTCGCTTACTGGCTTGGTGCCGTTTAACACCGTACGATCTGCAAGCGGCCCAAGGGTTGAATGTTGATATGGTGGACTTATCGGTGCCGGTATCTGCCCAGCAAATTGCGCATAAATTACGTCGTAGTACTGATTGGGTTTTGGGGCAAGTTGCCCATCTTGTCGCGCAAGCAACCGATGCAGGATTTGAAGTTTGCTTGGGTTGTGAAGACGCTTCACGCGCCGATATGAACTTTTTGCAACAGGTTGCCGAAGCCGCACAAAAAGCCGGTGCTAAGCGAATGCGCTTTGCCGACACCGTCGGCGTGATGGAACCATTTTCGGTATTAGATAAAATTCGCACATTACGCAGCGTCTGCGATTTAGAACTTGAGATGCATGCGCACAATGATTTTGGCTTGGCGACGGCTAATACTTTAGCCGCTGTGTTGGGCGGTGCAACTCATATCAATACCACCGTCAATGGGTTAGGTGAGCGTGCAGGCAATGCACCGTTAGAAGAATGCGTTTTCGCCTTGAAAAATCTGCACGGCATCGACACCGGAGTTGATACCTATGCTATGCCTGCGATATCGGCTTTAGTGGCACACGCATCCGGTCGCAGCGTGAGTTGGAATAAAAGCATCGTCGGTGCTGGCGTATTCACTCATGAAGCCGGAATTCATGTCGATGGCTTATTAAAAGACCGTCGGAATTATCAAGGTCTTGATCCATTCGAGTTGGGGCGACAGCACGAATTAGTGGTTGGTAAACACTCAGGTAGCCGCGGACTCATTCAAGCGTATAGCGATATTGGAATTAAGCTGAAAAGTTGGCAAGTTCCCTTACTATTGCAACAACTTCGTATCTGGGTAACCCGCACCAAACAAATTCCTACCGTGGCAGACTTAATGGATTTATATGCCACTTTAGACGTTAAAAATAATGTTGTTGGAATGGAGGAGGCCTTATGCCAATTGCATCCCATCGCCAGCTAGATAGCTCATTATGGAGTCAGTGGCGCGAAGACGTTTCAAGTGTCTTTGAGCGTGATCCTGCGGCGCGCACAACGTTCGAAGTGCTGACCACCTATCCCGGCGTACACGCTTTAATGATACACCGTGTTAGTCATCGACTATGGCGCAGAAATTGGCGTTATGCAGCGCGCTTCTTATCATTTTTTGCGCGTTTTCTCAGCAATGTTGATATTCATCCCGGTGCTGTTATTGGTTCACGTTTTTTTATTGATCATGGCGCCGGTGTCGTGATCGGCGAAACCGCCATTATTGGCAACGATGTTACGCTTTATCACGGCGTCACTTTGGGTGGCACCAGCTGGAATAAAGGTAAGCGTCATCCAACCCTAGAAGATGGTGTTTTAGTCGGTGCCGGCGCCAAAGTATTGGGCAATATTACCTTAGGCAATGGCAGTCGTGTAGGAGCTAATTCAGTCGTTGTTGAAGATGTTCCCGCGAGTTGCACTGTGGTCGGTATTCCCGGAAAAATTGTTAAATTACGCGAGGCTGGTTTCTTGAATCCTTATGGAATCGACCTTGATCATCATTTAATTCCAGACCCTGTCGGTAAAGCCATTAGTTGTCTTTTAAGCCGTATGGAAGTGTTGGAATCCAAACTCGATAGTCGCGATAAGCTTAGTCGGTACGAGGCATGTGATGTAGATAATCAAGTATGCCTAGAAGACTGCCCAGGCGGAGAGATTAAAAGTAACAATTTGGGTAGAGGGTAATTACCATGGATTTGCAAGATTTCAAGGGTCAGATGATGTACTTCGATGCGCCCCTACCAGAAGGCGTAGACGAATTATTAAATCAAGCATCCGAGTCGTATGGCGAAGGTGATGCGGAAAGTTACTTGCTGCAAGCTTATGCCTTAGCGCCAGAGAATATGACGGTGCTAGTGGCCCTTTATCGCTTTTTTTATTATCAACATCGCTTACCTGAAGCCATTGATGTTGCTTATCAAGTGATGTCCGGTGTTGCGCCAATTATTGGGTTTCCTGACCATTGGCGTAAATTGAAATTCAAGCATCTGACTTATGGCGTAATGGAATCTTTCACCTTAGTCCGCTTTTATCTGCTCGCGGTTAAGGGGGCAGCCTTTATGAATTTGCGTATCGGTAATGTTCCTGAAGGCATTGAGATGCTGAATAAAGTAGTTGAATTTGATAGCAACGATCGTCTAGGTGCTCGTGCGCTATTGCAATCCGTAGGTCCAGCTGTGGTTGCGGTTAATACCAATGCTCGGGTGGCGGTCGAATTTTAAACTAGTAGGCGGAGGCGCGTTATTATGGATTATTTAGACGATCTAAGTTTGGAAGATGCATTAGATGAATTGGTATCTGCAGAAGATTTCTTAGAATACTTTGCAGTGCCATTTGATGCAAAAGTCGTGCATGTTAATCGTTTGCATATTATGCAACGCTATCACGATTACCTAAGTCAAAGTGAAGCGGCACTGCAGGAACATTTAGGCAATGACGTTGCGCTAACAGCAGTATACAAAGCCTTGTTGACTCAAGCTTATCAAGACTTTGTTGATTCTGACGCTATCACTGAAAAAGTATTTAAAGTATTTAAAATGCAGGAACCGCAAACTGGATTTGTGCCCTTGGATAGCCTGTTTTAATGCGAGGACAGTTTCATGAAACCAGCCTATGAATACGGCGATGAAGTTCGCCTAACCCGTAACGTTCGTAACGATGGTACGTACCCAGGAAAAGAAGTGGGTGAGCTACTGATACGGCGAGGCTCGGTGGGTTGCGTTTATGATGTGGGCACCTACCTCCAGGACCAATTGATTTATCGTGTGCATTTTCTTGATGACGGCTGCACTGTGGGTTGCCGTGAAGAGGAACTGGTTCCTGCTGCTGATCCTTGGATCAATAATCGATTTGAATTTCGCGAAGCCGTGGTCGCACTGATACCTATGTCCAGTGAAGGGAAGGTCGTGGTCGAAGTGGGCGACGAGGGCGAAATATCCCGCGTTATCCGTGACGACAATATTGTTCTCTATCATGCTCGTTTTCATGGTCGCACCTTTCAAGTGCCAGAAGCTGCTCTGGCTGCACCTGATAGCGACGAAGCACTTGATTCGCGTAATCAGGAGGCCTCATGATCGCCATTGCAAAGCAAAAGCCGGTAGAAGCCACTCAAGGCTATCGATTATTGCGTATTGCTACCGGACATTTTGGTCGTGCTTTACACGACCTCGATGATGAAGAGCAAAAGCAAGTACAGCGAATTGCCGTTAATGAAATGCAGTTAGAGCATTTAATTTTGACCAGTCCTGAGTCGCATCAAGTGACTGTTCCAGAGAGTCAGGTTGAAGCGGCGCTGCAACAAATACGCAATAATTACGAAGAAACAGACCATTTCTACGAATCGCTTTCGAATAGTGGTTTGAGTGAAGAAATGGTGCGAGCAGAAATACGGGATGCCTTGCGAGTGGAAGCGGTTATGGATCTCGTCGCCAGCCGCGGCGTCGCCGTCGACAATACTGAAGCAACACTTTTCTACTATTTGCATCCTGAAAAATTTGAAAAACCAGAAGTTAGAAAAGCTCGTCATATCTTAATTACTGAAAATTCCGACTACAAAGAAAATTCTGAATCGGAATCCTTGCGTCGTATACAAGCGATAGGTGAGCGGCTACAGCAACATCCAAAACGATTTGCCGAGCAAGCTTTAAAACACTCCGAGTGCCCGACGGGTTTAAATGGTGGTGTGCTCGGTCAAGTGCCAAAGGGCGTGTTATATCCAGAGCTGGATGCTGTTTTGTATACGATGAAAGAAGGTGAGATCAGCTCGCCGGTGCAAAGCGAACTGGGTTGGCATTTGTTGTATTGCGAGGAAGTCATTTCTGCACATACCTTACCTTTAGCTAAGGTACTGCCAGAATTACGCGAAGAATTGCAAAATCGTCAGAACAAGCGTACGCAAAAAACTTGGCTTAAACATCGCGCTGCTGCCATCAGCCAGTAAGTTGACGAAGGAGATACCTCATGAGTGAAGCCCCGGTAACCCCTATATGCTCGTTTTGTGGCGCACCGAAAACGCCGCAATTACCGCTAATTGCAGGAGAAAATGGTCATATTTGCGAGCCCTGTGTCAAATTAGCTTATCAAGTCGTCAGTAGTTGGGGGCGTCGTGGGGTACAGGTTGAGCCAGAGTTAAAAACACCATCATCGATTAAGAATTTTCTCGACGATTATATTATTGGCCAAAATAGCGCTAAAAAGACGTTGTCGGTGGCGGTTTATAATCATTATTTACGTCTTAAGTTCCAAGATAAAGGCGAAGCCCGTTTATCGCTGTTGCCTGAGCAGCAAGATGTTGAATTAGAAAAATCCAATATATTACTGGCGGGCCCGTCAGGCACGGGTAAAACCCTGTTAGTAAAAACCTTGGCGCGTATTATCGGCGTGCCATTTGTTATCGGCGATGCCACAACGCTAACCCAAGCAGGATATGTGGGTGAAGATGTCGACAGCCTGCTTAAGCGTTTGCTGGAAGCTGCCGAAGGCGACGTGCAATTAGCTCAGTGGGGCATAGTCTACATTGATGAAATCGACAAAATTGCTAAACGCGGTGGTGGCGGTTCCAGTGTGCGTGATGTATCTGGCGAAGGCGTACAGCAAGCCCTGTTAAAAATGGTGGAAGGCAACGAGGTTCGCATTGCTAAGTCGGGTCGTCGTGAAGGCGGTGAAGAGGTCGTGTTAAATACTCAGAATATTCTCTTTATTGTCGGCGGTGCCTTCCCAGGATTAACCGATTTAATTAGTCGCCGTTTGCAGCCACCTAAGTCTGGTATTGGTTTTCATGTGCCAGCGACGATAGACAAAGTGATTGATAACGAACAATTGCTATCGGCGTTACAGCCCGACGATTTATTGCAATTCGGTCTTATTCCTGAGTTTATCGGTCGTTTCCCGATAATTACTTTCTTACAAGATCTGGACGTTGCTAGTTTAAAACGTATTCTGCAAGAGCCTAAGAATGCGCTGATTAAACAATATAAACAGCTATTTGCATTCCAGAATGTCTGGTTAGAATTTACCGATGAAGCTCTAACCCATATCGCTGAGGAAGCAGTCAAACGTGGTACGGGTGCCCGTGGCTTAAGAGCCATGCTGGAATCATTATTACTCTCCACTATGTTCGAGCTTCCTTCCCGCCCGCAGTTAAAGGGTTGTGTGGTGGAAGTACAGAAGGACGAAAGTGATGTTGAGCAGTTGATTGTGCGTGAAGAACTCGACGAGAGCATAGTAGGCAATGAGCTTAAGGATGTAGATCCATCAAGTATTACGGCTGACGCCAGCGATGAATCCTCTTCCGCAGCTCAGGGATGAGCTAGGTCGCTTAACTTAGAATAGATTTAAAAGAATAGACTTAAAATGAAAAAGGCACAGCTAATCCGGCGAACGAGATTAGCTGTGCAAGCAAAACGAATTCACATTATTAGGCTGGCAGCCCAAAGGTAGGAGCAATTTGGCTCAGCCAAGTATTCAAACGTTCTTCGGTTAAACCGGATTGGTTGTCTAAATCGAGTGCTAAACCAACAAACTTACCATCAATGATGGCTTCAGAGTGTTCAAACTCATAACCTTCATTTGGCCATGCACCGACTAAGGTTGCGCCTCGTTCGCTAAAGAACTCATGCAATTCCCCCATCGCATCTAGGAACTCATCAGGGTAACCGACTTGGTCGCCTAAGCCGAAGATTGCAATGGTTTTACCAGTAAAGTCTGTGTCTTCAATGGTAGGTAGGAATTCTTCCCAGCTCTCTGCATCGCAATCAGATGATAGGCCTGGTAATTCACCGTCACCTAAGGTTGGTGTTCCCAATAGCAAAAAATCATACGACGAAAACTCTTCAGCGGTAGCACGGTTGACGTTTAATGGCGCAGCCATTAATTCGTCGTCGTACTTCTTTTTAATAATTTTTGATACTTTTCTGGTTTTACCCGTATTGCTACCAAAAAACAGTCCGATTTTTGCCATGATTAATCCCCTTAATATGAAGTTTTAGCTTGCGATTACGCAAGGGTTGCTCGATGAATAATCTATTTCTAGATATTGCAGAACTTGTGCCATGGGGTTTCTATTTGGTCGGTTTATAACTAACTGATTTTGTTTATAATTTTATGCGGCGTCGAAAGCTTGTCGTAAAGCAAACAATACGTTTTTTCGATTCCAATACGTTTTGTCGTATTTGCAACAATGGCGATCTCCACTTGTTTACGGCAAATAACTGTTTTTAAAAGAATTTATATAAATACTCTAAAGGTCTAATTTTTGCTGGTATAGCATACAAGTGTGTTGCTCGCAGAGTAGTGCGTAGAGTCGCTGCGTATTGGAAATTCTCGGAGAATTGGGTATGAAAAAGTTTGGCCTAGTAACCGCAACGGATATATCCAGCTTACTGGCAGGGCAAGATTCGCTATTGTTAGATTGTCGTAAAGTGGCGGATTATAAAGAAGGTCATATCGAGGATGCCTTGCATGCTCACGATGGTCTGGTCGAATCCTTGATCAAAAAAGGCGATAGAACTAGGCGTATCGTTATCTACTGCTACACAGGCCACAGCAGCGAGCACTTGGCTGAGTTGTTCAGTAGTTTTGGCTTTAACGATGTTTATAGCGTTGAAGGTGGTTACGCCAGTTGGCAACAATTGTGCGCTACTAAGTAGCGCTTGCCGCAGCGCTATTTATTGCAGAAATCTTGATAGAAAATTTAGTAGGAAGCAGATATGAATATCTGGTCTTTACAGAAAGAACCAAAACTCAAAAGCTTACTCATTATTCTACAAGAATATTTAGGCCGTGAAGCGTTTGTTATCGATATGGATACTCCGGTGAGCTGGGAAGCCATATACATTCGTGATCCGCATGATGAAGATCTATGTGCCTACCTTTACACCTATGGTGAAGGCATAGAACGCTATGGCTTACACTTGGAATATCCGAAAAATTCTGAAAATTACAGTTATGACGTGTTCGAATCGTTAACGGCTAAGCGCGTCGCCGAGATGTTAGCCGTTCACTTTGATGTCTATCGTATTGGGTATTTTCCGCAGTCTTCAGGATTTCGGTAATATTGTTGGCCTCGTTTTATTCGGCGTTAGTTTTTTCAGGAACAAATTTGTGATAAAGGCTAAACACCGCCACCAATGCGGCGCCAGCAATAAGACCGGCAATAACGTCAATGGTTAAGCCTACTGTAATGGCCAACACATGACCGCCGATCATACCTTCCGCCGCATGAGTAACTTGATGGCTGAGTTCACTGAGCGCAGGAATACCATGCACTATAATGCCGCCACCCACCATAAACATGGCGGCGGTGCCCACCACCGATAGCAACTTCATTAATTTCGGCGCTAACGTTAGCAATGAGTCGCCTAATATTTTTTGCATTTTTCCGAGTAGCGTTGGTTTGGCTTTCTCACTTAAATACAAACCAACGTCGTCCATCTTAACAATACCAGCCACAATGCCGTACACGCCGAAGGTAAACGCAATCGCCAACAGTGATACGACCAGTACTTGGGTAATAAATGGCGCGGCACTGATAGAGCCTAAAGTGATAACAATAATTTCGGCCGATAGAATAAAGTCGGTACGAATTGCTCCGCTGATTTTATCTTTCTCGAACTCAACCATATCAACATCGCCATCGGCGAGTGCATTATGCAGTGCTGTCTTTTCTTCATTTGAAGGTTTGTGCAGCCATGAATGAACCAGCTTTTCTACGCCTTCAAAACATAAATAAGCACCACCTAACATCAGTAGCCAAAGAATTGCCCACGGGGCAAAGGCACTGATAACTAATGCCGCAGGTACTAATATCAGCTTATTTTTTAACGAGCCCTTAGTCACCGCCCAAACAACCGGTAGTTCTCGTTCCGCCCGAATTCCCGAGACCTGCTGAGCGTTTAGCGCAAGATCATCACCGAGTACACCAGTAGTTTTTTTGGCCGCCATTTTTGACATAAGAGCAACATCGTCGAGA
>TARA_R110001583_G_scaffold16561_20_pt1 | contig 14434 bp, 14 predicted proteins | sample TARA_R110001583 | Tara Oceans TARA_R110001583 (sample SAMEA4398432) | marine metagenome | biome: Polar Biome; feature: [MES] marine water layer (ENVO:01000295) within the mesopelagic zone...; material: water (ENVO:00002006), including particulate matter (ENVO:01000060) such... | reverse complement strand
CTCACAACTTGCTGAACTTTGCATCTTGAATGGTAACGGGTATATTTAGTATAGAACATAGAAATGACGATAAGATTTCTACATCACACTTCTACCAATGATTATACGAAAAAATAGTATTAAAACAGCGTGATATATAAAAGTATTATTTTGAGTGAAATTTTGAATAAAATACCTGCGATTGCTCATGTTTACAGTGTAATAGGTGATTTTAATTTATATGATTTTGACATGCTAAAGCCTCATTTTTTAGGTAAATATGCTTTAATTTATTGATGTTTTTTAAGTTTTATTAGGCATATGCTCACAAGAAACCTCACAATTAATGTTTATCTTTGATACACTGATTCAAACCTTGCAGGAATCTTCGTTATTTGAAAGTCATTATTAGAGCTGAAAAGTGAAAGTTAATGTTCTTAAAATACAATTAGTTGGAGATTTTTGTCTTAGCTGTTTGAAGAGTGAAATATCTAAAGTAAAGTCGATTTACAATAATAAACTCAAGGAGAAAGTATGAACTTAATAAAGAAAGTGTCGTTAGTCGTTGCTTCAATGGCTGTAATGGGATCGTTATCAACGGCGAGTGCAGATAAGCTTGATGATGTGATAAAAAGTGGTACTTTAAATTGTGGTGTTGTACTTGATTTTCCTCCAATGGGGTATACAGACAAAGATAATAAAGCTGCGGGGTTTGATGTTGATTATTGTAACGACTTAGCCGCTGCGTTAGGTGTAAAATCGAATGTCCTTAATCTAACTTGGGGCGATAGAATCCCTTCATTAATTTCTGCTAAAACCGATGTTGTCGTAGGTTCTACTTCAGATACCCTTGAACGCGCTAAATCAGTTGGTTTTACTTACCCGTACTTTGTTTTTAAATTCCAAGTATTATCTAAGAAAGGTGTGAAAATGACCTCTTTCGACGATTTAAAAAATGTAAAAGTAGGGGCAGCACTGGGTACTACCTATGAAACTGAATACTTTAAATATGCAGATGCTAAAGGATGGGGTAGAGATAACTACACATCTTTTAAATCTGAAAATGACGCATATTTAGGTTTGCATCAAGGTAAAATCGATGCGCTTATTTCTACCAATACTAATATTGCAACAAAATTGACATCAGGTCAGTTTGATAGCTTTATTGCAGGCCCTTATGTGCCTAATTATGATGATGTTGTTGGTCTGATTGCCAAAAGAGATGAGCTTGCGTGGATTAAATACTTAAACTTATTCTTGGTTCATCAAGTCAGAGATGGGCGTTTAAATGAATTGCATATAAAACATTTTGGTTCACCTGTATCGCCAGATATGGTGCAAGCGTTACGAGATAATAAATAAAGTCTCAATAGACCTTTGATGTTGTTAAGTCAAAAATGGCAACATTAAAGGTTAAAATATCATTTAATCTTTGTTCAAATTTAATTCCTCTCTCCTATTCTGTCACTCTTGTTGAGAGGATATTAAGTAAATGTCGTTCATTCATTGTTATCATTGTCTGTTATATAAAGGTAATAAAATGACAAAATAGAACGCCATGGTAAATAATGTCTTTAACTGTCAGAAAATAATAACTTCCTGTTTAGGAAGTGATTTATTAATTTTTTAATACATCCAAGAAGCTGAGAAAGAGGGCATATGGATAATTATGTATTTCATTGGGGGGTTGTTTATGATGCATTCCCTCAACTTTTAAGCGGCGCATTTACCACGGTACATGTTTCTGTTTTATCGATGTTGGTCGGTATTATTATTGCGGTCTTATTAGCATTAGGGAAAATGTCTAATTCGAAGGTTTTTTATCATATTTCAAATGTATGGATAGAAATCGCACGTAATACACCTGCACTTTTTTTGATTTATATGGCTTACTTTGGTTTAGGTGCTTATGGTATTCATCTCAGTCCATATTTGGCCGTTTTTTCAGCGCTGGTTTTTATCAATGCGGGTTATCTTGCAGAAACGTTCAGAGGAGGCTTTCAATCTATTCCTATCACGCAGTATAGTGCTGCAAAATCCCTTGGAATGAGTAACATTAAAGTATATCGATATGTGATATTACCGCAAATGTTTAGAAGAATTTATCACCCTATGACTAACCAATTTGTTTGGTCAATTCTCATGAGTTCACTCGGAATATTGGTGGGCATGAATGAACTTTCTGGTGAAACACAAAGATTGCAATCGACGTCATTTAGAACCTTAGAATTTTTTATGGTGGCTGCTGTGATGTATTTTATTATCACTAAGTTAGTCCTACTGATTTCTAGTTTAGTTGCTAAAAAAGTATTTAAAGGAGAACTTTCATGATGAATTTATTTACTCCTTTATCTTGGAGCGATACAGGCTTTATCCTAACGGGGATTTGGAATACGGTTTTTATTTCCTTTGTTGCTATTCTGTTTGGTTCCATTTTGGGACTATTAATCGGTTTTTTGAGAGCAGAATCCAATAAAACGATGAATATCATTTTAGGTGGTTTTTTAGATATTTTAAGATCCGTTCCCTTGATTATTCAACTGATACTATTTAGTACGTTTATTGGTGCTGCCGGTTATCCCCTAGATCCCTTTGTTGCTGGTGCAATTATATTGTCTCTTTATACAATGGCCTTTATGAGTGAAGTGTTTAGAAGTGGCTTTGATAGTGTACCAATATCGATGATACAAGCTTCAAGATCCTTAGGCATGAACTATTTACAAACAGTGAGACACATTAGAATCCCTATTGGTATGCGTGCAGTTTTTCCATCTTGGTTGGGTGTCGCATTGAGTGTGATTAAAGATTCAGCTCTGGTCTCTGTGATTGGATATATGGAATTATTAAGAACCGCAGAGCAATTAATAACACGAACACAGCAACCTCTTATGATCTTGATTGGGGTAGGATTATTTTACTTTATGATCTCATACCCATTGTCTCGTTATGGCAAATATGTAGAAAGGAAAATGGAAATATGATTGAAATTAAAGATGTCCATAAATCTTTTGGTGATCTAGAAGTTTTAAAAGGAATTGATTTAAATGTAAATAATGGTGAAGTTGTCAGTATCATTGGAGCAAGTGGTAGTGGTAAATCAACACTTTTATATTGTATTAATGCGATTGAAAAAATCAACAGCGGTAAGATTATTGTTGATGACGTAGATGTTCATCATAAGAAAACTGATATCAATAAATTAAGGCAAAATTTAGGGATGGTTTTTCAGCAGTGGAATTCTTTTCCTCATCTTACGGTATTAGAAAATGCAGCCCTTGCACCACAAATTGTAAAAGGCTTTAGCAAAGAAAAAGCACAAGAAATTGCCAAAAAAGAACTTATTCATGTTGGCTTAGGCGATAAACTAAATGAATATCCAACGCGTATGTCTGGTGGTCAACAACAACGTTTGGCGATTGCCCGTGCTTTAGCAATGGAGCCTGCTTATATGTTGTTTGATGAGGTCACTTCAGCGCTTGACCCTGAGCTTGTTGGTGAAGTGTTAGATACGTTAAGGTTACTTCGTGATGATGGCATGACGATGATCTGTGTGACTCATGAAATCGCTTTTGCAAAGGAAGTCTCTGATAAAGTGGCCTTTTTTCATCAAGGATTAATTGAAGAGATAGGTTCTCCTGACCAAGTTCTGGATAACCCTCAGAAAGAAAGAACGCAACAGTTCCTGAGTAAAGTGCTTTAATTATACCAAGTCCACTAAATAGCTGGTCAATCTTGCTTGCTAAAATTAGCGATTTCCGCGTTGAAAGTTTTGTAAAGGGAATAACCATTTACTGCAACTTTCGCCTTGAACTCACTTATTTTTCTTGCGCAATATTAGGCCACTAAATTAATGGAATTGGTATTACTATTAAATATCTACCCTAGCTATCTATTTAGAAATCGTTACACAATAACTTGCGCTAACTTGTTTTCAAAAAACCTTAAAGACTGGTTATTTTGAAAACAAAAGCGCAAGTAATTTTGAAGCGGATCTTTAATGGCTTTCTATAGTTGGGATGATGCTGGTATTTTGAGCTTGAGAAAATTCAATTAACTCAATCATTTTATCTTGAATAATAACTAAATTCATAGATTCTACCGCTTCTTGTAAATACTCATTGAGTGATAATCCAAAACTGCGAAACCCTTCTCGTGTTGGAATAGACATCGACATTGGAATGCCTTGAGCAACACCACCAGCAATTAATTCTATGGCGCGATCGGTCACTAATACTGTTTTGGGGTCTCGAATGGGTTGGAAAATAATGCCATTTTCATCTGAACGCAATAAAATACCTGAAATATCTGGACGCCATGTCTCATCCAACTGTGCCATAAAGCGCCAAGCACAATACCAATCTTGGCAAACAGTAGGTCTGTTGGCATAAATTTTACAGCCACCTTTTTCGATTAAGTTTGAGCAGGCATGATCGGCTGCTTTTTTAAACTTCTCATCATCAATCAGAAGCACCACACAACAAGCGGTACATTCTCCACATTCCCGATTTTGGACTAAATGTGATTCACTATTTTCACTCAACTTTTTTACCTATATAAGATAGTTTAAAAGGGATTGCTATAGTAGCAAGGCTAAGCAGACAAGTCCTACCCCAATTATTTTAATTTAATTGCAGGAGAATAAATGCATCTAAGGCGAATATTGCCATAAATACTGATTTCCTTTGCAAACTTGTAACGCAAAAGAGCAGCGCTGTATTGGTTATTAACCCAAATATTGGCTCTTATACAAAATTTAGGTTGCTACTAAACTTTTTGGTGTTCCTCTTGTCATATTAAATGATATTCATGCTAAACATAAAAAGGAAATATTATAATGCACAGTAACAAAATTACAGCGGGACAAGCTTTTCCAGATCTTTCTGTTAATAAATTAGATGGTGGAAAATTAGATTTTGTAAATAGAAAAGAGGGTTTAGATTGGCTGTTAGTGATTGTTTATCGCGGTAAACATTGCCCATTATGTACAAAATATTTAACAGAAATTAATGAATTGCTACCTAAATTTAATGCGTTAGGAGTCGATGTTGTCGCGATGTCTGGGGATCCAAAAGAAAAAGCCTTAATTCAAATTGATGCAATAAAGCCTAATTTTGATATTGGTTATGGTTTAACGATTGAGCAGATGAAAACGCTTGGTTTATATATTTCTAACCCACGCTCTGCTGCTGAAACTGATCAGCCTTTTGCCGAACCTGGATTCTTTATGATTAATGCATCAAACCAAGTTCAATTGGTAGATATTTCTAATGCACCTTTCCTACGACCTGATCTAAATTCAGTGATTAATGGTATTGGTTTCATTCGAAACCCAGAGAATAATTACCCGATTCGTGGTACTTATGCTGATTGATTTATAATATTATTTTTCAGTTTAATAAACCTTAGTTGCAACTAGGGTTTATTTAAAGCTATCACTTTCTTGCCATTTCCCATCGACAATGCCCGGATAAATTCTATTCAATGACGCTAACATACTTCCTGGCTTTAAGCGGGGTTGCGATGATTCCTTATGTTTAGCGAGTGATGATAATGCAGTAAAAGGTGTATTTTTAGTTAACGCTTTTATGCCTTTGGGGGGATAAGTTGCAGGTGATTTTTTCAAGTATTTAGTAAGTAACAGATTAAGCTTGTTGGTGTCTATAGGAAATAATAAATAATCGTCAGCTGTTTTTGCCTTGATGGCTTGACTAAGGTTTAATTGATCTCTGAGACCCGCAATTAAAATAATTTTAGCCTGAGAATCTTGGCTTTTGATCCCTTTGCACAAAGTTAAAGCGTTGTCAGGCAATGCTCTTTCGTCAATAATAATAAGGTTTGCTTTTCTAAGCGTTTTTTCAGTTCTTACCTTGTGGTGACCTACCGAAACACACACAGTATTTGCATGTTTTTGGATCAATCCAGTTAACAACTTTAACTGTAATGAGTCATCTGTGACGAGTACGACATGATAACTATGTTGTGTTGAAATAGGCATATTAATGCTTTGGTGACTCAAGTGAAAATTCTAATTCTTCAACTCTATTTCTGCCATTATCTTTTGCGCTATAAAGTGCTAAATCAGCACACTTGATTAAGTTTTCAACCTTTATGTCAGTGTTAGGTATGACACTACAAACACCTAAGCTAATAGAAACTGAAGGTAGAGTGGGGTGTTCTAAATTAAGGTCTTGAATTGCAGCACGCATTTTTTCTGCAATAAGAGCGCCACCAGAAAGGTCTGTGTGCGGTAATAAGAGAATAAATTCTTCGCCACCGTAACGCGCAACCATATCTGTTTTCCTTGCAAGCGATTTTTTTAACGCTACGGATACAGCTTGTAGGTATTCATCACCTTTTACATGCCCATAAACATCATTGACTTGCTTGAAATAATCGATATCAAGTAAAACAATACACATAGGGATTTTTTCTCTGAATGATCTAGCCCATTCAATCGTTGCTTTCTCATCAAAATAGCGACGATTATACAAACCCGTTAAAGAGTCAATCGTGGCGACTCGTTGTAATTCGAGATTACTTTCAATTAATTTATTTTGACTAATTTTTAAAGCATGAAAAGCATAATCACGATGAAGCATATTGTTATAGTATGTGGTGTGATACCTTAATCTAGCTATCAATTCGGTAGCATCGGGGATTTTCACTAAATAATCGTTTGCGCCGGCTTCAAAGGCAAGTGCTTTTTCTGAAGGCTCTTCTTTTGAAGATAACATAACAACGGGAATATTTATCATATTAGGGTTTTGTCTAATATATCGTAACAAGGTAATGCCATCGATATCTGGCATCATAATATCTAAGAGTATAACGGCAGGTTGCACGTCTTCAATAAGTGACATTGTTTCAGCCGGGAATTGGCTATAGTGGAAGTTTAAATCTTCTACTTGAGAAATCATTTGGCGAATAGTTTCACCGACAATCACTTGGTCATCAATGAGCAAGACCATTCGATTTAATTCATAGTTTTGTGTATTCACATTTTGTATTTTTTTATCGATAGGACTCATAATAAATGCTCTTTTAAGTTTAATATTTAGTATAGCAAATTAATTTTTTTTACAATTTGATTTGGCGTAAAAATATCCACCGCAGCATTACGCGCTATGGCAACTTTAGGCATGCCGAAAACACCACAACTTAATTTTTCTTGGGCAATGGTGTAAAATCCTAATCGACGCAATGCTAGCAAGCCTAATGCACCATCATCTCCCATACCTGATAATAACACCCCAGTGACTTCATTTTTCCAATGCATGGCAATACTGGCAAAAAACTCATCCACAGATGGGCGATATACCTGTGCCAAAGGTTCTTCTTGATAATGAAATTTTCCACGAGAATTAATGATTAAATGATCATTAGTTTGTGCTAAATAAACCTTGCCAATCATAGGCTTTTCCCCTTCAATGGCAGAAACAACAGGTAACGAACAACTGTTATTAAGCACTGAAAGTAACCCTGTAGAATGATCTTTATCTAAATGTTGAATAATGACGATAGTCACTGGAATATCTGCTTTAAGTTCTGACAAAATAATCAACAAAGCTTTTAAAGCTCCTGCTGAACCACCAATGGCTAATAACGGTGCTTGTTGTGTTTGATTAATATGAGTAGAGATATTCATTATATTGATTCATCTTTAGAAGGGTAACCTAATAATTCGCTGACGGTTTGGATAAAAGTATTATCCTGAAAACTACCTTTACTAATGTAGCTATCTGCACCAGATTCCAAACCACGTTCAAAATCACCAGGGTTGTCTTTATAAGATACAACAATGACTGGCAAATTGCTTAATGTAGGATGGCTTTTGACTTTCTCTAATAGCTCCCATCCATTAAGTCGTGGCATATCGATATCTGTAATAAGTAAATGATAGGTATTCTGACGAAGGTGATTCCAACCATCGGCTCCGTCAACGGCAACATCAACCAAATAACCTTGAGCTTCTAACATATTGCGTTGTACTTCTCTGATGGTCAGAGAGTCATCTACAACAAGAATACTTTTTTTGATATGTGAGTTTTTGTATTGTTGATCAAGTTCGTTAACGTTAACGGATAAACGTAATTTATCCATATGAGTCACTAAATCTTCTACATCTAATATTAGAATCGGTCTGCCATCGGGTAAAGCGGAAGCGGTTCTTACATCTCTTAATTTCCCTAAGCCTTGTGGAAGAGGGCGATCAACTAACTCTAGTTCATTAATAATCTCATTAACCATAAAACCAAAATAATTTTTTTCTGACTTTAGTACTATCACCTTAGATGGTACGCCTTCATTAGGGCCATCTAATCCTAAGGTATCTTTCCCGTTAAAAAGATATACGTCTTTATTATGGGAATTGAAAGCAGCTTTCCCTTCTATGTAATATATTTTATCTACCTCTAAGGATAAAACCTGTTCTATTTGATTAACCGGGATGGCATATAATTGTTGTTCTATTCGAAGAATAACGCATCGTAATGTTGCCATTGATAAAGGCAAGCGAAATTCAAAATCGACACCTTGGCCATATTTGTTATTTACTTTTAATTTGCCATTGAATTTGGTGATAAAATTATGAACAACATCTAAGCCTACGCCTCGGCCGGATATTTCAGTTACTTCTTTTTTTAATGTGAACTGTGGTAAAAATATGAAGGAGAGTAGCTCTTCATCAGAGAGCTTATGAACGGTTTCCTTTGCAACCATTTTTCGTTCAACGACTTTAGTACGAATATTATCAAGGTCGATGCCTTTGCCATCATCTTTTACATTGATTATTAGGTATCCGCTTCGATGTTGTGCTGAGATAATAATGTTGGCTTGTTGCTCTTTATTTTCTTTTACTCGTTGTTCTGGAATAGATATTCCGTGATCTACCGCGTTTTGGACTAAGTGTATTAATACTGGAGAAAGCTCTTTTAATATATCGCGATCAATAGATGTTTTTTGGCCCAGAATACTCAAGTTGATCAATTTATTTTGTTTTTTAGCTAAATCACGAACTAATCGAGTAATACCTGTAATACTATTTTCAAAAGGTCCCATTCGGCAACTTAGTGCTGATTTTGATAACCTAATAACTTTATTTTTGCTCTCGATATTTGATAAATCAAATTTTTCCAACAGGTCACTACAATGCTGCATTGTTTGTCTAAAGTTGTTTTGTCTGTCGGAATGATCAGGAGATGTTTTTTCCTGCGCTTCATCCAAATCATGACCAAAAAGTGAAAGCTCTTTATAGAGTCGGCGAAATTCATTCATCATTTCAAAAGATAATTGTGCGTCTATTTTCATATCACTGACAATATTAATTATTTTTTGTAAATACTCTTCTGAACCCGAAAACTCCGAGCTGTTTATTTTTTCAATGATTTCGACTGGAATATTTGAATCTTGACTTATTTCATTAGATTCTGATTGTATTTTAGCGCCTTTATTTTCTATTAATTTTTTAAACAGACACTCACTTTCATCTAATAGTTTGATTGTTTCTGGCGATAAATTTTCTTCGATTTCAACGGATGATAAGGGAAAAAGCATATCAATTAGTTGCATTAATATATCGATATCATCACTTTTAAAGTGATGTTCACCGTTTTGAACTTTGGTAAAAATATCTTCTAAATTATGAGTGAGTGTTACCACATTGTGCAAACCAGCTAATCTAGCGCCACCCTTAAGAGAATGGGCACAACGCATCATCTCTTTGTAGTCATTTATTCTTGCTGTACCATTTTCTATTTTAAGCACACACTCTATTAATAAGTGGATACCTAATTGAAGTTCTTTGTGAAAAATATCGACGATATTAATATTAGGAAAGTCATTTGTGATACTTTTTGTATTTTCGACGGCAACTTGTTGCTTTTCAATGGTATTTATTTTTTTTGTTGCTTGCTCTTCATTATTGATAGGTGCTGCTTGAGAAGCGTCATTAGAATCTATGTGTGATGTTAAAACTAAAGTGAGTTCAATTATTTTTTCTTTGTTTGTAATATAAGCTTGTTGTGGGTCTTCACATTTAGCTAACTCATCAAAAAATATACTAAGAGAATGAATAACGTCCCCGTCATCGGCATTGAGCGCTGTCTTGTCTAATGAGCGCTCCTCAAGAAAGATTTGCAGTTTTTTTATTAAATCAACAAGATCCGTTGCTTGAAGTAATAACCCTCCTGCCACTAGCTTTTGTAATTGATTTATAATCGTAGCGACAGTTTTGGCTTCAGGAGTTTGTTTTTGCCAAATAAGTAACGTTTGATTTAAATTTTGTAAGCATTGGCGTAAATCATTTTGAAATATCTCCCACATTATACTCTCTCCTTAAAATTGTCGTTCAATCAATTGATTTAAAGAGTCGGCGTCAATTAAGCTTGCTTGACCATTTAGGTAAGTCATTCTGTGGCTAACAACTGATGATTCTTTATTTTTGCCAGGTACTTCTGCAATGCTTAACTGTTGTTCTGAGCAACGTTGAGTTCCCCAAATTTCATTTACCCGAAGAGCCAACTTTCCTAAAGGAGAAGTAATTAACAAAAATCTAACGTATTCTTTTTTATTAATTGTTTTTAGTGATGTGGACTCTGAATTTAAAATGTATTTATCCAAATTAATGATCAACATTGAGTTACTTTGATGATAGCCAATACCTTCAATAATCGTATTGTTCATGTGTGGTATTTTACAAGCTGCAGTAGGATTTATTACAGAGATCACGTTATCTGTCGGTAAAGCAAACCATTCAAGGCCAATTCTAAAAAAAGTATATGAAGGCGTTTTAATGTTTTTTGATTTATTAAAGGTTACCTGAATAATATCTTTTGGATCTAATAGTTGCGTGGAACGCGATAAAAGTTTTTTACCTGTCTCATGGAAAATATCGCAGTTAATGCAATGTGTATGTGTGTTTAATAATTCACAAGTTCTATTTTGACTTGACCACACGCCAATTCGGTTCCAGCAATCGTCGATTTTTATATCAATTAAGTCTTCCATTTTTATGCCTCTTGATTGCTATTTAATCGATTAAAATACCGACGCGCATTATCATTATCACCAAGTCGTTGTGACAATAATGCTAAATGCTGCAGTGCCTGTTTGTTTTTTGAATTTAAATATAATGCTTTTTTAAAGGTTAATACGGCTTCAGGAAATTTTTTTAACGCAAGTAATATTTCACCATGTAATAAGTATAATTCTTCATCTTTTGATTTATCAAAGAGTGAGTTAGTTAATTCTAGCGCTTGTAAAAATTGTCCCGTGTCCGCAAAGTTTCGAGCGGTCTGTAAAGAAGGGGGGATTACTTTACTTAAAGGTTTGGGCAATGTTTTAGCAAAAGGTTTATTTGCAGAATAAACATTAATATTAGCGATACGATTATTAATAACGGGTGATTTTTTAAAAGGTATTTTTGATACATTAGTCTGTGTTGCAAGCGATTTATTATTTATTTGAAACTTGGTACTTTTTTTAACTGCTTGGTTATTCTTATTATTTGTTAAACTTAATGCATAGGTTTTAGGTTTATTGAGTGAAATTAAACCTTGCTGGTTAAAAAAGCTGACTTCTACCGGACCTACAAATAGTTGACCATTAGTCTGTATTATTTTTTTTAATTGTTGAAAGAAATCATGTCGATGATTTTTTGATAGGTAAATAAGTAAATTACGACAAAAAATAACGTCATATTTTTTTTCAAAAAAAGCCTTTGGCATATCAATAATATTGCCATGTATAAAATTAATTTGTTGTCTTAGTACTGGCTTTACTTGTATGCCAAGGGGGTGCTTATTAAAATAATTACTTTCTATTACGTCCTGGTGTTGTGTTAACTTATGAGGGAGGTAAATGCCTTGTTTGGCTTTTTGTATTAAAGGCAAACTGATATCTAATGCATCTATTTCAAATTGATCACTTGGAATGCCTGCCTCTAGTAATGACATTGCAATCGAATAAGGCTCCTCACCGGTTGCGCAAGGAATACTCGCAATTCTGATTTTTTTATGATTATTTTTTTTGAGGTATTCTTTGGCAATGGATTTAAGGTAACTAAATGACTCAGGGTAACGAAAAAAAGACGTTTCTGGGATCACCAAACAATCAAGCAATTTTTCTCGGATGAGTGGCTCATAACCTAATTGTTCGATAACTAATGAATGAGTTAACCCTTGCTCAACAGCAACCATTTCGATTCCCGTTTGTAGCATACGATCGGTTAAACTATCGAATTCCCAACCATAAAAGTCCAATAATTGTTGGCGCACGCTGAGTAAAGGCAAGTTATTTATGCTCATGAATTAATGCTAATACTTCTTCAGAAAGTAATTCATTAAGTACTACTTGCTGAATAGAGGTGTTATTTATATTCGCTATTTTTCCCCCAACATTTCCATATTTTGGTAATAATGGGTTTATTCTCCATTCATGATCAGCAATTTCTAAGGTTTCCTGCGCCTCTTCGACTAATAACGCTATTTTATATGATTTATTGTTATCCGTTTTAAATTCCACCACTACAATGCGAGTACTCATTAAGTTGCTTGATTGTTTATTAATGACTAACTGTAAGACATCAATGGTAAGAATAAATTGTTCCTGATAATAAAAATAACCAGCTACGTAACTAGGAGATTGTGCGATTTCATTTAGCACTAATAATGGAAATACCCGATCAATTTTATCTGAAGGAATAGCAAATCGATTTTTATCAATCTTAAAGCATAAATAATGCATTAAATATTACCCTTCAATCCTAAAGCGTTTACATGTTTCACTGAGTTGTTTTGCTTCTAAGTCAACAGCCTCAATGGTTTTATTACTGTATCGGATGGATTGTAATAAATCTGATACCGTTTCACCGAGTTGAAATACTCCCGTTGATATTTGTTCCGCACCTTCTGTTTGTGCTTCCATACCTTCATGTACAGCAACAAAATGTGGTCCGATGTAACCAACTTGTTCAACAATATCACTCAGTTTGTCACCAACTTTACTGATTTCTTCTACACCGACTTTAATTCCAGAATGAAATTTTTCCATGCCCATCACACCCGATGAGACTGCCGTTTGAATTTCTTTTACTAATTGTTCAATATCCCAGGTTGCAATGGCCGTTTGGTCGGATAGACGCCTAATTTCAGAGGCTACTGTTGAAAACCCAATGCCGGCTTCACCCGCTTTATCTGCTTCAATGGCCGCGTTTATTGATAATAGGTTAGTTTGGTCTGCTACTTTATTAATGGTTGTTACTACTATGCTAATATTACTGATTTTTTCGTTCAAAATAGATAATTTAGTGCCAATATCTTTTGATGAAGAAACCATATTGCCTAGTATTGTTTTCATTGTGTGTAAATCTTCTCGGCCTTCTTGTGCTGTTGATGCCGCGTGATCGACAGCATTAGCGACTTCATTCATATTATTAAGGAGTTCTTTGGCTGTTTGGGTTATTTCTTGTGAAGAAGCAACGATTTCTTGAGTCGATGTTGCCTGTTCAGATACGGTTGACTCTTGTTCTTTACTGGTGGTTGTCATATTGGATACAGACTCAGAAAGCTTGCTGCTAGACTTAACCATATTACCAGTCAATATTTTTAAGGATTTAGTCATTTGGTTTATTTTGGAGGATAATTGACCAAGCTCATTACTCCCATCGTGAGGGCTTTTATTTTGTAAATAACCATCGGAAACTTTTTCAACAACACTAACAATATCTCTGATGATCAGACTGAGAGCTTTGGCATAAATAATAATTAATAGCATGACTAGTACAATAGCAATTAAAAATGCATAAATAGACGTCATGATGGCCGATTCATCTTTCTCTATGATGCTAGCTTGCAACTGAGTCGTTAAATCATAAAGCAGGGCAATTGGTTCCTTGTCTAAACCAGAAACATATTGGTCAGCCAGTTTTGCACCTTCCGTTAGACTTGAATGATACAAATCAAGTGCTTTGATATAACGTTCGGTCATAGCACTTTGTAAGCTTTGAATCTTTTCTAGGTTCGCAAGATCAAAGTTAAGCCTTTTGCTTTCAGTGCTAAGCAGGGCTAATTCCAATTTGATAAGGCGATTATTTTCCTGCATAGATGCTAAATGTTTATCGTAGGAGTCAGTATCATAGCCTCGTAAAAGGATATTTTTCCAATCTTGAACTTGATTTCTCAGGTGACTTTGGGACTGATTTGCGATAGTTGCTAGCTGAGAGAGTTGTTGTGCTTGGTGTATATTATTAATGCCTGTTACACCAGCAAGACCAACCACGAGTAATGTAATTGCGCCAATGACGTAAAGCTGTATCCATACACGTACATTAAGCATCCAATAGTTAAATATTTGTTTCATATTATTATCTCATTGAAAAATTTGTAATTAATAGAATGAGTATAGTCACAACATTGCTTTTTAAAAGTAACTAATTGGATAGTTGGTTTCATTAAATTAA
>TARA_R110001583_G_scaffold53927_1_pt1 | contig 14473 bp, 15 predicted proteins | sample TARA_R110001583 | Tara Oceans TARA_R110001583 (sample SAMEA4398432) | marine metagenome | biome: Polar Biome; feature: [MES] marine water layer (ENVO:01000295) within the mesopelagic zone...; material: water (ENVO:00002006), including particulate matter (ENVO:01000060) such as...... | reverse complement strand
TTTATTTTTATTTTTATTTTTATTTTTATTTTTATTTTTATTTTTCAGTAAAGTACTGTGAATTTGGGTAATAACATGAACTATTTTTATTTATCCGAAATAAACAACTATCTTATCTACAAGTTGATACCTGACAACATACAACGTACGGAGCCTCCTGTAAATTCAATTGCAGATACATTAAATAAAACTGATTTTACACTTTGTCCAGTAATGATATTTAGTCATGTATGAATCCGTTATAGGCTGTGGCAGATAGTTACTGCAATACCATAGCATCAGTAACTTCTAGGTAGATTTTATCATACTCAAATCATAAGAAGTCGAAAACAACTTGCCCACGATATTGTTTTTAATAAGTTAGATAATATCCGTGCAGCATTCCGTTCTGAGATATACATTTAAGAAGAAAACTTCTACCTAATTAGCCAAATTAATTTAACAAGCATTACAAGTTTTTTATTTTTAAAACAGATAGATAGTTAAATGTATTGTGAGACACCTGTAACACCTTTCATAAGAGTAATCTATAAAACAGAGGATTTTATGAGGAAACCCATATGTGGCTTGACGTGGCATAGAAAGTGCAATTCTGTAGAAGTGCTTAAAAACGTTAAGTGCTTAACAAGGTACATTTCGTATCTAATGGGGAACATAATAATGAATAAAACAAAAATTTTACTAGCGCTAATATTCACCTTTACATTTCAACTCGCTCAAGCTGGCGATAGCATGCCAGGCATGCGTGGTTCACAACATATCGGCTTTACTGTGCCCAATGTTAAAGAAGCAACTGCTTTCTTTTCAGACATTCTAGGCTGTGAATCCTTTTATTCGATTGGCCCTTTTGGACCATTCGACAATAACTGGATGACTGATAACTTGAACGTAAACAAAAAAGCAGTTATTAAAACAGCTCATCTAATGCGCTGTGGAAATGGACCTGCGTTAGAAATTTTTGAATACACTTCACCAGATCAAAGAAAAAAACTCCCCCGTAACAGTGACATTGGTGGCCATCATATTGGTTTTTATGTTGATGATATGACCGCAGCTGTTGAATTTCTTGAAGCTAAGGGAATTGAAGTGCTAGGTAAACCTCATACATTTACCGAGACAGGAATGTCTGGTTTAACATGGGTTTACTTTATGGCTCCTTGGGGTATGCAACTAGAGATTGTTAGCTACCCATTAGGACAAGGATATGAGAAAGAAATGGGCAGCAGAATGTGGGATCCACGCTACTAAGCTAAGTTAGTAAGAACACTACCGCTCAAAGGTAGTGTTCTTAACCTCACAATAAGCGAAGTACTACCAAAAATTAGGTCGTGTTATTAATTTAAAGGGATATAACCTGTGAAAAAAATATTTGCTCTCATACTGATAATCTACAGCTCTTCAGCGTTTTCTCATTTCTCACATTTTGAACCAAGAATTATACATTTATACCAAGATAACCAAGACACCATTATTCTAATGAGAATGCCACTTCCTCTTGTCCTTTTAGATGAAAATTGGCAAGGAATAGATAGTAACCAAGATATCCCCTATACAAAAAAAATTGATACCGCTGATTATTTGATTGACCGAGGGAAGATCGCAAAAAATCTGGATAAATTTAAACAACGCATTACACAGGGTTACACCATAAAAAAAAATGGTGTTGTTCAAAACTATCTAATTGAGTCGATCAATATTTTTAATAGTGATGACCGTAAGCCATTTAGCAGTTTAAAAACCGCTAAACAAAATTTTAATGGTGATGTGACAATCAGGCCCAGCGCGACAAAACTATTCGATGCGGGTATTGATATTAAATTACGAATAATAAACACCTCCGTAGTAAACGACGATATATCGATTAGTAGCATACTTGGAGATAAGTTTAATGCCATTAATAAGCTAGCAAACATTATTAATCTCCATAGAGACAATGCCAATGAGTCTGTAACAACAACATTAGGTATTCTTGATTATTCATCAACTCATTTACCGAGTATGACACAACAATTAATTAATGGTTTTACCGATGGATTTATACATATTTTAATAGGATTAGACCATGTTCTATTTGTGCTACTTCTTTTTTACAGTGCGGCTAGTTTTTTAAAACTTTTATCACTTGCAACTGCTTTTACGGTTGGCCATTCATTCAGTCTATTCTTTGGTGACAATATAGCCATAGTATCGCCAATATTTATACCCAGTGTAGAACTATTAATTGCCTTGACTATTGCCTTTACAGCAATAGCGTTATTGTTAAAAAAAGCACAACATCTAGGAACCACTCCTCTTTTAATTATTGGTATTATTCATGGCTTTGGTTTTTCATTTGTATTCAATGAACTTGAAAAGGAAGGCGCTCAAACAAGTATAAGTAACCTACTCTCTTTTAATATTGGTATTGAAGCAGGCCAGCTTTTTATTTATGCGCTAGCCTTCGCCATGACAATACTTATCAAAAAACAGTCCATGCTCGTCAAAAAACTACCTTACTATGTCTCCATATGTGCACTGGTAATATCAGCTTACTGGGTCGCTACTCGTTCAGTTCCCTTAATTGACTATATCGTAACGGGTATATAACCAATGCGATTAAAAGCTCATATATTTACATTGCCGAGACTCTACCCCATGCCCGCTAAACAACAACAATAATAGGCATGGTCCGCTATATCATATGCAAATTATTTCATAAACAGTGCTTCTATTTTCCATATATTTAATGAGCTGAGACACCCGTCTCAGCTCTAATCTTCAACCAGTAAATCAACCTTATAAAATGATTGTAATCAATTGATAAAAAAGGATTTTATCATATTGGCACATCCGTTGCTACTGTACTTGTATCTTTAAACAGAGGGTGAAAATATGAAAAATAATAACAGCTCTATATCACGTCGAAAATTTTTAGGTAGCGTGGGTTGCGGTGTTGCGGGAACCGTCGTTGCAACGACTATGATTGGATGTACAACAGCGTCAGAAAGTAAAGGCAAGATGATCAGCATGCCTGAATCAGGTCATATCAGCCAAACGTTGTTGATAATGGCTAAAGACATCTACCCGCACGAAATAATTGAAAATAAATACTATCAAAAAATTGTCGATGATCTGGCCAAACAAGAAGAAAAATTAATCGGTGAAGGAGTGGCGATGCTTGATCAATTAAGCATTGAAAAACTCGGACAACCGTTCATGAAAGTTGGTTATGAGCCCGATCGAATTAGGATCTTACGCTCTATCGAAGACAACCCATTTTTTATAAAAATCCGAACGGCGTTAATGTTCGGTATTTATGACAATAAAGAACTCTTTCATTTATTTGGATATCAAGGATCGTCGTGGGAAAAAGGCGGGTACATTGACCGAGGGTTAAACGAACTCGACTGGCTTGACGAGTAAACTGATTATCTTAACCATTAATAAAAATGGTATCTAATAAACTTGGGGAAGAAATTATGACAAATGTAGCAAAATTCGATCTAGACGATAATGATGTAGTCGTTATTATTGGTTCAGGCGCTGGTGGTGGAACTGTCGCCAATGAACTCGCGCAAAAAGGTGTACGCTCAGTAGTATTAGAAGCGGGTAAACGCTTTACACTCGAAGATATAAAAAACAGCGAATGGGAAATGTTCATGAAGCTGTCGTGGTTGGATAAGCGTATTTCGGCTGGCGGTTGGCACCATTCTAAAAACCACGCTAACTTACCTGCTTGGATTTGCAAAGGCGTAGGGGGCTCATCAATTCATTGGGCTGGCGTATCACTGCGCTTCAAACCGCACGAGTTTAAAATGAAGTCTACCAATGGTGAAATACCTGGAGCCAATGTTGCTGACTGGCCAATTACCTATGATGAACTTGCGCCGTATTATGATAAAGCTGAAGATAAAATGGGGGTTACAGGGACTAAGGCAACCGGTATGCCAGATTTACCTGAAAATAGTCACACAAAATTACACCGAATAGCAGCAGAACGCACGGGAATGACGTTTAGCAATGCCCCTATGGCGATAAACTCTGTAGAACGAGATGGTCGTCCTGCGTGTCAACAAATTGGTTTTTGTATGCAAGGATGTAAAATTGGTGCTAAGTGGTCGACGATGTATACAGAAGTTCCAAAAGCTGAAGCCACTGGTCTATGCGAAATACGACCCAATTCAATGGTGCTAAAAATAGAGCATGATGACGATGGTCGAGCAACTGGTGTGTACTATGTCGATGAAAATGGTGTTAAGAAACTCCAAAAAGCACGTATTGTTTGTGTTGCTGGCAATTCAATCGAATCACCTCGTCTTCTACTCAACTCTGCCTCTAAAAAATTCCCTGATGGATTGGCAAATTCGTCTGGGCAAGTAGGAAGAAATTACATGGGACATGTAACAGGTGGGGTTTATGGCGTATTTCCAAAACCAGTCAATATGCATCGAGGTACATCTGTTCCCAGTATAATAACCAGTGAACAGCTTAATAAACCTGATCGTGGCTTTGTCGCGGGGTATACCTTAGAAGTGTTAACACTAGGTTTAGGTTTCTTATCAGCATTTTTGAAACCTGGTAGCAGTGGCTGGGGCAGAGAAGTATCTGAAGCACTAGAGAACTACAAAAATATGGCGGGTGTATGGATTTGTGGTGAGGATCTAGCGGTAGCGTCTAACCGTATTACCTTACACCCAACCGAAAAAGATCAACACGGGCTACCTGTCCCCGTTATAACAAAAACCGATCATAACAATGATTTAGTGATGCGAAATCATGCATACGCCCAAATGGCTAAACTCTATAAATCAGTTGGCGCCGTTAAATTACATAATCTACCTGCTTATCCTAATAGTCACAATATGGGCACAAACCGTATGAGTGAAAAACCTAGTGACGGCGTAGTAAACAAATGGGGCCAATCACATGATGTGCCTAATCTATTCATTTCAGATGGTAGCCAATTTGTTAGTAGTGCTGCTGTTAACCCAACCCTTACTATCGTGGCGTTGGCAATTCGACAAGCTGAGCATATTGCAAAACTAGTCAAAACAAATGTTCTGTAGTTAAAAATGTTTCGTGGTGTTTTTAAACCTTCACTCTATTTATTGTTCCCATGAATTTGGGTTTAAAAGACAAAAACACCACATTTTTATTTTAGGAGAAAAAGATGTCACCCACAAAATCACAGCGTATCTGGATGTATCGTAATATGTTAATTAGCCGTTATATGGAAGAGCGGATTGAAACTATTTATATGGAAGGAAAAAAGCCTGTTTTTAATATGGCCAATGGCCCTATCCCTGGAGAAATGCACCTTTCAAATGGTCAAGAGCCATGTGCAGTTGGCGTGTGCGTTCATTTAGAGGCTGAAGATATCGTTACCGCAACGCATCGACCTCACCATATTGCCGTCGCCAAAGGCGTTAATCTTAAAAAAATGATGGCCGAAATATTCGGTAAAAAAACAGGACTGAGTGGTGGCCGTGGTGGTCATATGCATTTATTTGACAACACAGTTAATTTCGCTTGTTCAGGCATTATCGCACAAGGAATGGGGCCTGCAGTTGGTGCTGCCTTGTCTCGAAAATTGCAAAATAAATCCGGTATTGCAGTCGCTTATATTGGTGAAGGGGCGGCTAATCAAGGCGCTTTTCATGAAACACTTAATTTAGCTTCGGTATGGAATTTACCCGTTATTTTTGTTATTGAAGACAATGATTGGGGTATATCAGTTTCCAAATCGACTTCTACGTCTGTCGCTAAAAATAGTGTCCGTGCCGCGTCATATGATATGCCTGGTATTCATATTGAAGACAATTGCCCCGACAAAATATTTAGTGCCACTAAAAAAGCAATTGAGCGTGCACGAAATGGGGGTGGCCCCAGCTTGATTGAAATAAAAACATCCCGTTTAGCCGGGCATTTTATGGGTGACGCAGAAGGCTATCGTCCTAAAGGCGAGAAAGAACAGCTAAGAAAAGAAGATCCTATTCCTATTTATCGTCAGAAGTTAATCGATGCAAACAATATCACGATAGATGATGACTTGGCCTTGGTTGCTGAAACTCAGCAATTAGTCGAGCAAGCTATCACTTTTGCAAGAGAAAGTGAATATGCAAACCCAGAAGAAGCCATGTTGCATGTGTTCGCTTAATCATAATTACCTATAGGAGACATAATAATGTCTGCAACTAAAAAACTAACTATTGCGCGCGCAATGGCTGAATCATTAGCTCAAGAAATGCGTGCGGATCCAAAAGTCTTTGTCATGGGCGAAGATATTGCGCAACTTGGTGGTGTATTTGGAAATACCCGAGGATTATTTGATGAATTTGGTGGCGATCGGGTTCGTGACACACCCATTTCAGAAACAGCTTTTATCGGCGCTGGTGTTGGTGCTGCAATGGACGGTATGCGTCCCGTAGTTGAATTAATGTTCGTTGATTTTTTTGGTGTTTGCTTTGATGCCATATACAACATGATGGCCAAAAACATTTACTTTTCAGGTGGAAATTCACACGTCCCCATGGTGATAATGGCTTCAACGGGTGCGGGGTATAGTGATGGTGGGCAACACTCTCAGTGTCTTTACGGTACTTTTGCTCATTTACCTGGTATGAAAGTTGTTGCACCAAGTAATGCTTATGATGCTAAAGGCTTAATGACTGCAGCGATCCGTGATAATAGTCCAGTGATTTATCTATTTCACAAAGGGTTACAAGGTATGGGGTGGCTTGGCACTGAGCCCGCGGCAACTAATCAGGTACCTGAAGAGAATTATGTATTGGAGATAGGTAAAGCTAAAACAGCAGTTGAAGGTGCTGACATTAGCATTGTGAGTATTGGTATCGGGGTTCATCATGCGTTAAAAGCCGCACTAGAACTAGATAAACAAAACATCAGTGTTGAAGTTATCGATCTCTGTTCATTGGTTCCGCTTGACCGAGAACATATTATCGCCTCAGTTAAAAAGACTGGCCGACTATTGGTTGTTGATGAGGATTACCATAGTTTTGGTGTGAGTGGAGAGATTATTGCTTCAGTGACCGAACATGACCATAAGATGCTTAAAACCCCGCCATGTAGGATAACGTTCCCTGACATTCCGATCCCATTTACTAGACCAATGGAACAATGGGCACTTCCGTCCACCGAAAAAATAATTAATGTATGTTTAACCATGATGGAGAGTAAATAAATGACTCAGTCAATAATAATACCTGTGGATTTATGGGAAGAAGATGAAGAAGCGGTTCTTACCGCTTGGCTTGTAGATAACAACAGTAAAGTATCGACCGGCCAACTATTGGCAGAAGTGATGGTTGAAAAAATCCAATACGAAATCAATTCAACCTGTGACGGAACAATATCAATTATTAGTGAAGAAGACGATGTTGTGAGTAAAGGAAGCGTAATTGCAGAGGTATCCTAAATGGAACAATCTATCAACGATGCAACCTTCACTGTGCCATTGCGCGGTGTTCGCGGAGCAATCGCAAAAAAACTATACCAGAGCTTGCAAACTAGTGCGCAGCTTACATTACATGCCGAAGCCAATATCTCGCCTTTACTTCATTTAAAACGGCAATTATCGGAACAGGGAGAGAATTTATCAATACAAGATTTGTTGCATTATGTTGTGATTACAACACTTAAAAAACATATGGATCTAAATGCTAAAGTTGAAGATAAAAACATTGTCTATCATCGAGATATAAATTTATCTTTTGCATTAAGTTTGGATGAAAACATATTAGTGACGCCCACTATTTTTTCAGCCCAAAATTTAACCCCGACTGAATTACAACAGGCTCGACAAATAGCTTCCAAAAAGGCAAAAAATAATGAACTTAAACCTAATGATTATATGGGGGGGACGATTACAGTCACTAATTTAGGCTTGACAAGAGTTAAACATTTTACGCCAATTTTAAACGCGCCTCAAATCGCTATTTTAGGATTAGGAGCGACTACCGAATGTGTTAAACCTAACAAACAAGGTGAATTTGAAGCGGTTAAAATGATGGGACTGTCTCTAACGATAGATCATCGCGCAATAGATGGCTCACCGGCAGCTAATTTTTTATCGGATATATGTACTCATATAGAGGAGATCCTTCTTGACTAATTCGGTGGCGTTATTAAGGTCGATGTCTGTAACTCAAGCGTTAGAGTGGGAAAAACAGGCTTTACGTAAAGTGCTTATTGATCAAACGCCTCGGTTTCTAATTTGGGAGCCATTAGACAATGTAATGGTACTCCCAGCGTCCAGTAAGTGGTTAGTGGCACCAGAATTAACTAATCATATGGCCAAACTTGGTTGGCAATTAGAACAACGAAAAACCGGCGGGTCACCTGTTCCTCAAGCGGCAGGTGTTCTTAATCTGAGTATGATCTATCCATGGCCTAGTGAATTAGAACTTTCACCATCGAAAAGTTATCAATTATTGATAGATATTTTGCAAATGTGGTTATCTAATTATGGGGTGACTGCAGAAACAGGAGAAGTTAATGGCGCTTATTGCAACGGCGCTTTTAATTTATCTATAAATAATAAAAAATTTATTGGCACAGCGCAAAGGATTAGCCGAACGAGTGCTGTTAGTAGTAAAAGAAAAACAGGTGTCTTAGCCCATGCTTTTATTCTAATCGATCCCAATATTACCAATTTAGTCGATGCAGTCAATCAATGTTACCGGCAATCGGGTCATTCTGATATTTTTAGTCAAGATGCCATGACATCATTATCGGAGTATGATGGTGATATTAACGTCAATCATAACAAACTAGCGAACGACCTTTATCAATCTGCACAAGTTGTGATTGATAAACATTTAGCTATTATATGACTCCATAAGGTATATGATAAAACTTTTAATTTTTAAATAATAAAGACAAGAATGCGAAATATAATTGGGGAAAATAATGAGAAATTCCGTCATTGACGAGCATTTATCTAATGTTTATAGAGCTATTGAGACTAATGAATTAGATTCAGAAAAAAATTTGGTTACTGATTCATGGAAACGCTGTATTCAAACCTTCAAACTTGATCCATTGGGGCGGCATGGATCACGCGTCCTTACTCATTCTGAATTGCAAAACCACACCTACCCTATGGAAGAGTTTATCATTACGGCCAGAGATGGGATGGAAAATCTATATGCACAAGTAGAAGCGTTAGATTACGTTGTTTTGCTTTGTGATAAAAACGGAGTTACCGTTGATTTTATTGGTAATAGTCGTCTAAACAAAGAATTACGAAATGCAGGGTTATATTTGGGAGCAGACTGGAATGAACGCCATGCCGGAACCTGCGCAGTGGGTACTATTATCAATGAGCTTGTTCCGTTAACTATTCACCAGCAAGATCATTTTGACATAGTAAACACAACGTTAACCTGCTCTGCGTCACCTATTTTAGATCATAATGGTGAGCTCTTGGCTATACTTGATGTCTCAGCGCTTTGTTCGCCAAAAGAAAAAGCGAGTCAACACTTATTGCTTAAATTAGTACAGATGCATGCTGGACTTATTGAGGCCGCTAGTTTTCTAAATTATTACAATAACTCAACCATTTTAAAATTTGATACTAACGTTAGTTCGCTAAATACTTATTGTCCTAATTTAATTGCCTTGGATAATTACAATGTAGTCATTGGTGCCAATCAGAATGCTCGGAAAATTATTGCTAGAGAGCTTGGTATTAATGATATTAGATCACAGTTACTGACGGGGTTTGATATCACCTCGTTATTTCAATTGGGAGCAGGTCTTAATAACTCGTCTGCACATTTTGTTATTAAAACGAAAAACACGGGCATTTCATTTTTTTGCTATTTCCAACCACCACGAACTAAAATAAGAAATACAGTAGTAAACCACAATAGCACAAGCAAGCAAGACAACACTAAGCCGATTGCCGCAAAAATTGATAAACTTGCGGGCTCCGATCCCATAATGCACAAAGTTAAATTACTTATAAATAAATTTGCGCCAACTGATATCAATATATTGATCCAAGGAGAAACAGGCACTGGTAAAGAAGTACTAGCTAATGCTGTTCATCTTTGTAGCAATCGCCACAAAGGCCCATTTATAGCGGTTAATTGTGCCGCTCTGCCTGATAGTTTGATCGAAAGTGAGTTGTTTGGCTATAAAGCGGGAAGTTTTACCGGTGCCAGCAGTAAAGGTAAAACAGGACTAATTCTCGCCGCAGATAAGGGAACGTTATTCTTAGATGAGATTGGAGATATGCCCGCGACTCTGCAAACTCGACTATTAAGAGTATTAGCCGAAAAAGTGGTTACCCCTATAGGCTCTGACCAGCCAATTCCAGTAGATTTTCGACTCATTAGCGCAACTCATCAAGATATAGCACCAAAAATAGAATCGGAACAGTCTACTTTTAGATCCGATTTATATCATCGCCTAAATGGCGCAACAATTAGTTTACCCGCATTACGAGATCGTCAAGACCTTCACTATTTAGTTTCCTGCCTTGTTGGTAGTGATTCAGAAATTGGTTTTTCGAAAGAGGCAATGCAAATACTCGCTGAGTACTCTTGGCCAGGTAATATTCGTGAGCTAAAAAATGTCATTAACTACGCGAGTACCCTGTGTGATGATAATACCATTACACATGAACATTTACCTGATTATGTATTTGACTGCACTCCTTTTATTTTCAACGAAAACGAGGGTACTCACAAGCAACATGCCGAAATTTTACCTGAGCAAGGTAAAAAAATATTAGACACCCTTAGGCATAATAATTGGAATGCAACGGAAACGGCGAAGCAGTTAGATATAGGCAGAGCAACACTTTATCGAAAAATGAAAAAGTACGGTATTGTTTCTCCCAATAATGCAGATGTCGATGAAAGCGATTTAGGTAGTAGAGATGTAGAGAGTAGATTCTAGTTCGTGTTGCCTTGCCTATCAGTTACGAATATATCAACGTCAAGAAATATATCACTACGACCAAGAAACTTGGCCGTAGTGATATTTTTTGTATTCAAATATCACACTAATAAATATATTAAGGGAGATTTAAAAGAATAAAAGCATGCCAGAACTGATAGTATTAGCTTCTGCATCCCCAAACCCAGTTTGAGAGGTAGTATGAGCAGTGTATTCCACCGTCCACAACAAACCTGGTGATACATCTCGAGCATAAAGTAAAGTGAAGCTTTCATTCTTTGCTCCATCGATATCATCATTTTCAGTTACACCATATTGTGCAGACAATTTATTTGCGCCAAATTTGTAAGCAACATTAGCAAGATAACCTGAAGTTTCAATTGCTTCGCCTGCAGCATCGAGTGCACCAAGGAACATAACACCATCACCTAGTGCATCGCCTTTGAATCCTGACAAGTTAGCAGTAAAACCACCTAGCACTAATTTTCCGCCTAGCTCATAGCCTTTTGCTCTCATCGATTTTCCACCAAGAGCCTTCGACATCTCTGCTTTTTGAGTAACAAATGAAGCCCAAAGTTTACTGCCGCCTTCAATACTATAAGTTACAGAGCCTTGTAGCTGAGGACTGTCAGTTACATTATAAATTGGAGCAGCAAAATTTGCCTGTATCGCTAGAGGTTGAAATACACCAATATTACCTTGAAGTCCATTAACAACCGGACTTGAATAAGAAATTTGAGGCTGAAATGACATAAAAGTGTAACCTGTAGCTACAGCGCCAAATGTCGTATTTAGACCGCCTGCTGTATTTGCTTGAGTACCAACACTAGGAACAGTTATATCTGAAAATGTGGCATCTACTTGAAAGATTGCTGCATCACGACCTATCTTTATTGTACCCATATCTGATGTTACGCTTAAATAGAGATTACGCACATCATTAACGGCTACTGCACCAGCGAAACGTGCTGATTGACCACCTGCAGCAGCTGGGTTAGATGTACCTGGTGAGAAGCCAAAGTGTGCCTTAATATCAAGACCACTATCTGTTGTGGTTGTTGCAATAAAGTTAATCCAACCGGGTAAAAAGCCATTTTGTACTGATGCGGTATCTTGACCGTCTTCGGCCCCTGCACAGGCTGAAAACGTACTCCATGCCGATGGGTTGGCATCTAGTTCACATTCAGTTTGAGTGTAATACCCACCGATTATGCCATTGATATCCATAGTCCAGTCACCTTCGCTAAAGCTAATCGCTTGTGCAGTACTTGATAGCATAGCTATAGTTAAAGCAGAGTATTTGGTGATGTTAAGTAATTTATTATTCATAGAGACCCCTAGTAAGTTAATTAGTTATAAACGCGTTATATTTTTTTATTGCGTCATCAGGGATATAGCGTATTTCGTGCCAATTCAAATGAAAGCAAAAATAAAGAAAAAACACATCCAACTTATTTTATATAAATTTCAATAAGTTAGGTGCATTAAAGTACCTTTACTTGCCAAAATAAAAATAAATCAAGCCTTTATTTTTAATGGGTTTATGTTTTAAATAAATATTAATCTCAAAAGAGTGATACACATGTCTCAATACTCTATTTTAATGGATAAAGGCTTTGAATTTTTTATCGTGTATCCCTAAAAAACCCTATACCAGATCGCGAGTATATATTCATGAAGTCACCGTATTCAATGGTATATAGTCGTTTCTATGAGTACTAGCCAAATAATATTTGAGGAATTACTCATAGTTTTTTAACCCTATTTTTTATCTAGAGATAAGGTTTATTGAGCAAAAAAAACATAGTAATGTAAAATTTTTTGTCTACAACCAAAATAAATTAACCACCTGATTTTAATGAGAAATAAGTCTTAAAGACCTTTTTTTAGATAGCTTTTAAGCAAATGGTGTATTTCTTGCTTTAATCATAGAGTGGATTCATTTGAATTAGAGGGTTTGTTATGGGCGGTATAAGTATTTGGCAATTAGTAGTTATTGCGGTGATTGTAGTTTTGTTATTTGGTACTAAAAAATTACGAAACTTAGGCTCGGACTTAGGTTCATCTATTAAAGGATTTAAAAAAGAAATCACCGATATAGATGAGGAAGATAGAAACGAATCAAAAAGTGATGTGCTCAAAGAGAACTTCAATACCGAAGCAAGTGTTCAAGTCGATGTAAAAGAAAAAGCATAACTGATGTTTGATATAGGTTTTTTCGAGCTTGTGTTAATTTCAATCATTGGCTTGGTTGTATTAGGGCCGGAGCGCTTACCTGTGGCAATACGAACTATTCGAGATTGGATCAACGGAATGAAACGTTTCAGTAATAGTATTAAAGCAGAATTAACTGAGGAATTAAATATTCAAGATTTGGCTGCTGATTTGAAAATACCAGAAGAATTAAACTTACAAAGTTTTGCGCCTGAAGTGACTGACTCGATTAAAACATTACAAGATGCAGCTAAGTCTGTTTATCAACCTAGTAATAAAGAAATGGATAATTAATGAGTTCCTCAACTACGCAATACCCATTGTTCGCCCATTTAATAGAGTTAAGAACTCGGTTAATTAAAGCCGTATTATCTGTTTTAATATTTTCTTGTTCGATGCTCTACTTTGCTAATGATATTTATGCTTATGTTTCCTTACCGTTATTATCCGTTATGCCTGAGGGAGGAAAAATGATTGCGACAGCTGTTGCTTCATCATTTTTTGCCCCGTTTAAATTGACACTAGTGTTGGCTATATTTATCAGTATGCCTTACATATTATTTCAAATATGGTCTTTTATTGCTCCTGGCTTATATCGTAATGAAAAAAAGTTAATCGCTCCATTAATGCTAGGCAGTAGTTTTCTTTTTTATGCGGGTATTGCTTTTGCGTATTACATAGTTTTTCCCATTGTTTTTACATTTTTTACCTCTGTTGCACCAGAAGGAGTAAATATTGCTACCGATATTAGTAGCTACCTTGACTTTGTTTTAAAGCTATTTTTTGCTTTTGGCATTGTCTTTGAAATCCCCGTTGTAATCATCTTATTATGTTGGACTGGTTTCACTAATCCCCATAGCTTAAGAGCAAAAAGACCTTATGTTGTTGTTGGCTCCTTTGTTATTGCAATGCTACTAACACCACCCGATATTATTTCTCAAACATTGTTGGCAATACCTATGTTTTTATTATTTGAAGTTGGTGTTTTTATTTCATCAATTTATTATACCGATAGTGATGATGGATACTGTGAGGAAGAAAAAAATGAATAATATTATCCTAAAAAGTAGATTGAATATTTGGCTGCTATCGAATATCAACTCCAGTAAAGTTTGGCATATTATGCAAAAGTTTACTGATAATAGCGCTTATCAAACAGGATCATATCAAATCGATATAACAGTACTTAAGCAAGAGCAATAAAATGCCAAATAATGACGTTACCATAACAAATGCCGCAGCTAATACTGTGATGAAATCAACTAAAGTACTGCCAGGAACTAAGCTACGTGACGCCGATAAAATGGCCCACATTCCCATTAGAGTCGTCACATCAACTCGTGAAAGTATATTA
>TARA_R110001583_G_scaffold69930_3_pt1 | contig 14489 bp, 9 predicted proteins | sample TARA_R110001583 | Tara Oceans TARA_R110001583 (sample SAMEA4398432) | marine metagenome | biome: Polar Biome; feature: [MES] marine water layer (ENVO:01000295) within the mesopelagic zone...; material: water (ENVO:00002006), including particulate matter (ENVO:01000060) such as...... | reverse complement strand
AGCGATGGTCAAAAGAAGAGCGAAACTGGCAGCCAATAGGCGCTGCGGCGTTAAATCCAAAGCAACATAAAGAAGCAGCTTAACAATTTAGGCGACAACTGTCTTGAAAAAGGCCGTTAACCGCATAAGGTAATGATCTGCTAATTCTGTCTAGAAAAATGCCAATCACTCATTGTTACCTCTAATTACACGCAATTATCTAACTCATATATAATTATACGCAAGACAGGTAAATATGTGTAATTTGATTTACGGGTTTATTCCTATTCAATTAATTATTGTCGGAAGGCGAAGGTGACAAAATGATATTCTCACTATCGCTTCCTCACCTTGGAATAGTGGTTCGCACCCATCAAGACTTACATGCATTTAAGTACTTAATACTGTTCTAAGAAAGCATATTACACTTAAATTATTCTTTTATTTGACCAACTTAATCCAATACATCAGTATGATAGCAATGACTAGTTTTTAACTCGTTATTACTGAGATATTACCCGAACCTAACTGCTTTATTGATACGAAGGTAAGAAAATGGAATTTTTTATTGGGGCTATAGTCATCTATATTTTATATAAATTAATAACTTGGAACTCCAAGTCCCCAACAGTTGTTGTGCAGCCACCTCCTAAAAAAAATACAGCCTCAAAACCTATTGTTCAAACTGAAAATACTACTTCTATGCAAAGAACATCGGTGTACTCTCAAGATGTAGCCGATGAAAGTGATGATGAGTTCGCTACGTTTACTATTCACACTAGCTTTGGAAGAGAGAATAAAAAATCTTCGAACAAACAAAAAGGCCGGTGGGTGGGTAAAAGTGAGCAGATTACTATTAATGGAAGAAAGTTTAACAAAGGCTTTTTTTACTTTGGTGGTGTAATGAGTTCGCTGAATGGGTATGGGGTTGAGCCATCTTTAATTGACAGTACACTCCCCGTGTCGCCCATATCAGCTAACATGGGTTCTGAGTATTATACAGATGAGACTTTAGGATATTGGCCAAGTTATGTGTCTCTCTCAAAAGAGTGCAGAGGGACTTATCTGGGCTGGCTTGCTTCTGAACGGGATAATCAATCTCTACCTGTAGGTTATGTCTTTATATACTTTTATGGTCTTGAAAGACGGGTTATTGAAAATAAAGATAATACACTCGTTTCTGATCAAGAATTTATTTCGATATTCGAAGAGGTGGTCCGCCTCAATAAGACCTTTAATTCAAATCGTTCTTTTAGGGTTTATTCTGCCAATTTCTTGGAGTTGATGGCTTTACTTAGGCCCAGTTTAATTAAAGACCGGGCAGCTGAAATTCCAGATACAAATAACTCGATGAGATTTAAAGTAAAACTAGCTAACACTATTGTTAATGGCAAGCCTGTTGGAGCAGCTCTTGCTTTAGAGTGGTTAAAAAATACATTTGAGTATTCACTGAAAACACCTGCTCGCAGATGTGAAAATGAGTTTGGTAAGCTTTTCGAGATAAGGTTTACACAAAAATTTGGTGAGGGAATGTCCGTAAAGCCAAATAAAACAAAACTTAGACTTTCATATAATGCTGCTAGTAACGGCATTCATGGTGTTGATTTAGCGCTAGAAGGACTACCTGATCCGAGTATTCTTAAAGGTCCTATTAACAAACTTATTCCTATTGCAGAACAATGCACTGAAGAGTTAAGAAGTTACAGCCGCTATTTAGGTAAGTCCGAAGCTTCAAAAGATGATATAGCCGCATTGATGTTGCTGCCAAGTGAGCTGGTAAATGAGTCTAATTCTCCTGTCATTGAAGCATTTAAACTATGGGCTGAACAGGTCATTAGAAGCTCTGGCGGCCTAACAACTGTTAAAGAGTTCTGGTTTCATACTGGTATACCATTTCCTCAAATAATTAATAAAAAAGAAAACGAATTACTTATCAATCTAGCAGCTAAAGCGAATATCGGGATAGCACCAGACCAACGTTTTCATCAAGCAAAACTGAAGGTTGATGATAATATTGTATTATTTTCACCAGGGCATGGAGAGTATTTTGAACCTAGTCAGAGTTTCCATCAAGTCAGTCTTGCTATGAGGCTTGGTGCGATGGTTGCGACTATTGATGGTATTGTTGATCAGAATGAAGAGTTGACGTTGCGTAAACTTATTAGCCTCGATGATAAGCTGTCTCCATCAGAGAAAAACTCTTTAAATGCCTATCTTACATGGCGACTTAATAGCCCTGTTAGCATAACGGGATTAAAAGCAAGAGTAGAGCAACTTACGGCACCACAAATTGAGTTTTTGAAGACATTTATTGTTTCAATTGCACTCGCTGACGGCAAGGTCGATTCATCCGAGATAAAGCAACTTGAAAAACTTTATACATCTCTGGGATTAGATAAATCATTTGTTGCGAGCGATATTCATAACTTTGCTTCGACTAAAAAACCGATACCTTCATCAGTAAATAATGATGAAGGTAAAGGTGTGTTCCAATTGGATGAAGGTATGTTGGCAATGTATGAGAGCGATACCAGCGATGCTAAATTGATGTTGGAAAGCATATTTGTAATGGATGATGAACCTGTATCATCGACGAAAATCCTTCCCAAAACTGGCTACGACAGTTTGGACCATGCTCATAAAGAGTTGTTAGATACTCTGTTAAAGAAAGAGTTATGGTCTCGTGACGAGGTACATGAGCTCTGTAGTAAACTGAATCTTATGGTTGATGGGGCTGTTGAAACCATTAATGACTGGTCTTACGAAAAAGTTGATGCTCCAGTGTTAAGCGATGACGGTGATATCTATGTTGATATGGAAATTGTAGAAGAGTTAAAGGACTAAATGATGATGGTCAAAAAAATACGAGCAAAAGAAAGAGATGCAATTATCCAATCTCTCAAATCAGGGGTGACTCCTAAAGTTGGGATCCAACATATCCAAGTTGGCAGAGTGAATGAATTAAAAGCACTTATTCAAGATATTGAAAGAGTTTCAGATGGGGGCTCTGCTTTCAGGCTTATTATTGGAGAATATGGTTCAGGTAAGACATTCTTCTTGAGTGTTGTTAGATCTATTGCCTTGGAAAGAAAGTTGGTTACAGTTAATGCAGACTTGTCCCCTGACAGAAGAATGCATGCCTCAGCTGGGCAAGCCAGAAACCTATATTCAGAGCTCATGCGCAATATGTCTACCCGTAACAAGTCAGATGGAAACGCGCTGACAAGCGTAGTTGAGAAGTTTATTACTGAAGCAAGAAAAGAAGCTGATGCTAATGGAAAAAGCATCAATGCTGTTATTCATGAAAAGCTTTCTTCGCTTTCAGAGCTTGTCGGTGGATATGACTTTGCCAAAGTTATAGAAGCCTATTGGGTTGGGCACGAACAAGACAACGAAACACAAAAAGCGAACGCTATAAAATGGTTACGTGCTGAATATTCAACTAAGACAGATGCTCGTAACGACTTGGGTGTTAGAACGATAATTTCAGATGCATCTTTTTATGATGCACTTAAGCTTATGAGCCTATTTGTTCGCCAAGCAGGGTATCAGGGCCTACTAGTTAATTTGGATGAAATGGTCAATTTATATAAATTGAATAATACAGTAGCCAGAACTTCTAACTATGAGCAGATACTCCGAATTCTTAATGATTGCCTACAAGGTAGCGCTGAACATTTAGGTTTTTTACTTGGTGGAACACCTGAATTCTTATTCGATCCAAGGAAAGGGCTTTATAGTTACGAAGCTCTTCAATCCAGACTTGCGGGTAATAATTTTGCTAAGCTAGCAGGTGTTATTGATTATTCTTCTCCAGCTTTACATCTTGCAAGTTTGACCCCAGAAGAGCTTTATATTTTGCTAAAAAATCTACGTCTCGTTTATGCTGAAGGTGATGAAAGCAAATACCTTGTTCCTGACGAATCCCTAAAGGCATTTTTAAAACATTGTAGTCAAACTATTGGAGATGCCTACTTCCGAACGCCACGTAATACCATAAAAGCATTTTTAGACATGCTTGCAGTCATCGAACAAAATCCTACAATTTCTTGGAGCTCCTTAATTTCCTCTGTAGCTATAGAAGAAGAAAAGCCTTCCGATGTTGAGCTCGAAATTTTAGAAAATGAAGATGGTTTTGCTGACTTTAAATTATGATAAACGAACATGAAAAGCTCGATATCAGGATTCAGCGTTGGATATTCAAACAAGGCTGGTCAAGTCTAAGAGAAATTCAATGCTTAGCCATTGAGCCTATACTTTCAGCTAAAACTGACGTTTTGATTAGTGCTTCAACCGCAGCAGGAAAAACAGAAGCTTTTTTTCTTCCTGCAATCAGTGCTATTGCAGATCAGGATAATGGGGTTGGTATCCTTTATATTAGCCCACTTAAAGCATTGATAAATGATCAAGATAGGCGTTTAGAAAGTCTCTCCGATTTACTCGATATGCCAGTTACTCCATGGCATGGTGACAGCTCCAAAAGTCGTAAAAACAAGTTGAAATCTTCACCTTCGGGTATTGTATTGATTACTCCAGAGTCATTAGAGTCATTACTTATCCGTGACTCAGGCTGGATTAAATCTGCTTTTTCTAATTTAAAGTATATCGTAATTGATGAATTTCATGCATTTCTTGGCTCAGAGCGAGGTCATCATTTACTTTCTCTACTTCATAGACTTGAACACCTACTTGGACGGTTGAAGACTCCAATTCCCAGAGTTGCATTGAGTGCAACCCTGGGAGAGTTAGATAAAGTTCCGTTGTCTCTTCGCCCTAATCAATCTTTGCCATGCAAAATAATAAAGGACTCGAATTCGACATCGACACTTAAGGTACAAGTCAAAGGTTATGTCAGCCCTGTGGTGTTAGATGGCGAGACATCAATAGATGCAGAATACAAAATATGCCAAGACCTGTATAAATTCTGTCGTGGTAGCAATCATTTAGTTTTTGCAAACAGCCGTCGTCGAACTGAAAATATTGCCGCGACACTTAGTGATCTTTGTGAGCAACAATCAGTACCTAATGAGTTCTTTCCTCACCATGGATCTCTTTCTAAGGAGCTTAGGGAAAGTTTAGAAAAACGTCTTCAACAAGAGCAATACCCGACAACAGCAGTTTGCACAATGACTCTTGAGTTAGGTATTGATATTGGAAAAGTGAATTCTGTTGTTCAGGTAACAGCTCCTCATTCCATTTCAAGCTTAAGGCAAAGAATGGGCCGTTCAGGACGACGTGGTGGTCCCTCTGTATTACGAATGTTGATCGCAGAAGATGAACTTACAAAAGACTCAAGTGTTATCGATAAGCTTCGCTTGGAGTTAATACAATCCCTTGCAATGGTCAGGCTACTCATTGGCAGTAAATGGTATGAACCTGCTGATACATCCCTTTATCACTTTTCTACTTTGTTACATCAAGTACTTGCTGTTATAGCGCAATGGGGAGGGATTAGAATCGAACAAGTCTACAATTTGTTATGTAAAGAAGGCCCATTTCAAAAAGTTAACGTAACAGAGTTTAAGGCTCTTCTAATCCATATGGGCAATACAGAGTTAATTACTCAGCTTGGTAATGGTGAGTTAGTTATAGGTATATTAGGTGAACGCATTACAAGTCATTATTCATTTTATGCTGTATTTAAAACGCCAGAAGAGTACAGAGTTATAAATGGAACCAAAACACTTGGAACACTGCCTATCGACTCACTTTTGCTAGTCGGACAGCATATTGTGTTTGGTGGAAAACGATGGAAAGTAAGTGATATCGATAGTGATAAGAGATCTATTTATGTAATGCATGCAAAAGGGGGGAAACCACCAAAATTTGGCGGGGCAGGAATGGAAATACATGACGTGGTTCGGCAAGAGATGTTTCACATACTCAACGAAGGTGATTACAGAATTTCTGTCGGAAATCAGAAGATTGACTTTGCTGATGCAACTGCAAAGTCGTTATTTGAAGAAAGCATTAGTTTTTTCAAGATGGCTGACTTATCACGTAACCAGTTGTTGCAAGTTGGCAGCATAACTTATTTGTTTCCATGGTTAGGAGAGAAAACGGTCAATACAATTGTTGCTCTGCTTATCATGAATGGCTATGAAGCCGGCTCATATGCCGGAGTTATTGAAGTGGAAAAAGCATCAGTTAAAGATATTAGAGCGATTTTACTTACTCTTGCATCGAAAAAATTGCCTAGTGAAACAGAATTAGCCCTAACGGTATTAGAAAAGCTAAATAACAAATTTGATGAGTATTTGCCTGAGGACATTCTCAGTATTGGTTATGGTGCAAAGGCATTTGATATAAATAGAACCAAAGCTTGGTTACTCAATTTTTTATAACCTTAAAATAGCCTCTTTCCGGTGCCCTCTTTTATCTGCCTGAATATTGCTATAATGAATCAAATTCTATATTTTAAAAGATAATATCTGGCCTAGGCGATCATTACCCTAATACTCACTAGGTCACTTTATAAGAGCAATTAGACTTCGCCATACCCCAGACTCTTCCGGATTTAATCACTATTTTTTAAATTTACTACCCTCCGAAACTTCAAGATCCTCTCTGTCACTTTACCTTTATCTGCACTTTTAATTCGAAAATCATGATCAAATTAAGTAAAAACAGGAACCGATCAAAATTTATTTATGTTTATATTAAAAAATTTCTAATATTGCATTCTGCTGATAAATTGAAATAAAACAATGCAATTTTAGTGCTACTAATCTCAACGTACCCAATTATGATTTTGATAAAATCCAATAAAACAACCTCTTAAAAAATATCGACTCTTCTGCATTCTATGAAAATTGAAATAAAGCAATAAAACTCTGGTTAAATGGCGTGTTTCTTTATTTTTGAATAACAACAAAAATGTTGTTAAACAATAGCTTATGGTTTTTTTTGGGGTTGATCTTTGATCCGTTTTTGATCTCTAATAGATCTGAACTTGCAGCGTAAAGGATTACGACATGAAACAGATAAAGCGAAAAGCAGAGCTAAAGACAGATCTAAAAACTGTAAAAAAACTAAATGCATGGAAGCGTGATATTGCAAAAGGGACGTATCGATCTTATTTGACAGTTCGAGACGTCAACAAAGTCGGACGAAGACACTGGATGTACTGTGAAAAACAGCATCGACAGGTACATTTACTCTCAGACGGCGAAAGGCGAATGTACACAGTTATGTTATATAAAGCGAATTGCGTCGCTATTTTTGAGCAGTATGCTCTCGATTTAGATGAGACGCTCGACATCGCTGTCGCAATGAATCTCATTCACCCAAGAAAATGGCAGAGTAATGAAGCTTGCGTTATGACAACAGATTTCTTAGTCGAAAGTGTTAGTACTAATGCTAAAAATAAAACTGAATTGACGGCATACACGTTTAAGTACTGGTCTCAAATATATCGATATGGAAAGTCCGGCGAAATAGAGCAAATCAACAAGAGAACTTGGCAGAAGTTTTCGATTGAACGCGAATACTGGCGTCGAAAAGGCGTTGAATATCGTGTAGTAACAGAGCGAGATGCAACTAAAGAACAACAGTGGAATATCATGTTTTGTGAATCTTCGAGGGACCTTCTCGCTGATCATGACGATCTATGTGTATTTATTGATGTCTTTTTAAAAATTTGGTACGAGTCACCCTGGTTGCAAGTGCAGGAATTGCTTGTTGCTGTTTGTAATAAGCTTGAAATTGAATTGAGACGGGCTAAAGAAGTATTCAAATATGTAGTGCTGTATGGCTTTTTGAGCATTAGTCAAAAAGAATGTATACGATGGTTTAGACCCATAGTAGTCACTCAATTTGAATGCGGAGTAGTCATATGATTACTATTGGAACGCATTTATATAAGCAAAAGCTAGGTAACAGTGAAAAATCAGAGCTTATTCATTCATATCGAGTGTGCTTAGTTAATCGTGATTATTCACTTTTTGCTGTAGCAGATATGCTTAAAGCGAACCTAGTCACCAATCCTCCTAAACCTGAAATTTTTACAAAAACAGATTTAAATAAGTTTATCAACAAGAATAAACTTGAAAAAGATATGTACGATTTACCATCACAACATCTTTTTAGTGATGAAAGGCTAAAAGCTACTGGCTATGGAAAATGGCTCAAGAAACGTGATGAAAAATTTGCTGAAATAAAAAGTCTCACTTCTCAAGATTTGTTAGAACAGTACCTCTTTGGTAAAGGGCTAGGTGATGAGATTCGATTACGTCTTGTACATAGCCGGTGGAGTAGTCATGGTGCATTTAACAATGCATTAAATCGCTTTATTATTTGGGGTGCTGTACCTAATGCCCTAATTTCATTTAAATCGCACAATATAGGAACTATGTTTCCTGTGGCCGAAACATGTGATGACGTAATTATCAAGCGGGGACGTGGTGGTAAAAATAATCAAAACAGTCGTACGGTTTTTCGCGGTATTACAGAGCAAGATAAGACTCGCATTAAGCAAGTAACTGCGAAATGGGTAAGTGATGGTAAGAAGTTAAGCCTCAAGCGATTGTATGAATGTTTTGAAGATAATTTTTTTGTCACGACTGTTGTGCGTGAGATTAATGGAAAAGAGCTTAATTATTACAGTCCTTTTGATCAAAAAGAACGAATTTCATTCCGCTCATTTTCTTATCATTTTAATCAATTCAATACCAAAGCTGATCTATTAAAAATGAAGTTTGGTCATATTTCGTTTGAAAAAGATCATGCTGATCGTCAGGGATCTGCGATTGATGGTGTATTGGGTGCGACTCATCGCTATGAAGTAGATGCTACAGTGCTTGATGTCTATGTGCGATATCCGTACGACAAAACAGGTCGATTCACGATGGGAAGGCCCGTTTTGTACTTAGTCATAGATGTATACAGCACAATGATCGTGGGATTTTATCTAGGGTTTGATGGTCCGAATTCTGATGGTGTCGCACAAGCAATGGTAAATGCTTGTATGTGTAAAGTTGAGTTTGCTAAAAGATACAATCTAGATATTGATGAAGACTGTTGGCCAGCTCAGCATATCCCCCGTGAGATTACGATCGATAACGGCAGTGAATATCCCAATTCAGCGATTTCCTCGGCGCTAAAAAGTACGCTGGGTATCATAGCTTATAATTTCGCAGCTGTATTTAGAGGGGATGCAAAAGGAACTGTTGAGAGTAAATTTAATGCACTTAATAACATGGAAGTTCACTTTATGGCTGGGGCAATTTTTAAGCAAACAGATAGAACTGAGCAACATCCTTCAAATCGTTCTATGTATACTTATGATGATCTTATGCGCGAGCTAATTTTATTTATTATTAAAAATAATCAATCAGCAGATCGTTTACATCGACTTAATTTTCAAGCCACGCTTGATGATATTGGTATGTCACCACAATCGATATTTTTGCATAGTCTCGAAAAAGACATATACGGTGGAAACCGGACCCAAATAAAAGATAAAGCGAAATTACATTGGGCATTCTTAAAAGAAGAAAAAGCCAAGGTACAATCAAATGGTGTTGTAATTGATAAACTTCGTTATCACAGCGACTATTTTAAGCAAAGTGGTATGTATGCGCGGGCAAAACATCGTGGTCGTTTTGATATCTCTGTAAAACGGGTTAAAGATTGGGTAAATGACATATTTTATCTAACAGATTCTTCAGAGTACATCAAATTGGCTTTGGTTAATGTAAATAATGAATCGCCATTTGTTAATATGAATTGGGAGTCAGTGCTTCATTTGAACGAATGGAATAAAATTAAATATGTAAAACATGCTGAATTTGTTGTACAGCTACGACAAGAATTGCGCAATATGAAAGAGCCAGAATATCAGCTGTTGATAGCTGAAATTAATAAGCTACCTGAAAATACTCGCAAATCTTTAATGCCGAATATTAAGAATAATAAAGCTGTGCAGAAGCATTTAAATACATTAACTCATGCCAGTGATGTGATGGTGGCGCTTGGTGTTGCTGTACCTGATTCTGATGTAGGCAATATAAATCTAGAAGACAACGATTGGGAAGGATTCTAATGTCAATTATTACTAAAGCTAACTACCTAAAGCATCCAATTCCATCTTTAAACGGCAACCCACTTTCAGAGGCTTTACCCTCACCAGTGACTCAAGAGGAGCTTATTCAGCGTGTGAGAAAACAGATTACATGCGACGGTTTTTGGGAGCTGGAAGAGTTTTATCAACACGTTGTATTACAAGATATTGCTGTTACGCATATACCCAGCGCGAGATTTTATTCTTTTTATCAGAAGTGTTTGTCACTTTTGCTTCATTCGTACTCATCTCGAAACCCATTTTCACCAGAATCAATGTCAACAAAAATGGCACTTGCGGCTGACCTTCACAAAAAGCTGCAAGTCACTACATTGAGTCATGCGAATCTTAATACATCAGCTCCAAGCGTGTTAGTTGCTGGATTAAGTGGAGCAGGAAAGACGACAATGATACGTAATGCTTTAGCTTGTATTCCGCAAACAATTCAACATACTGAATATGAGGGAAAGAAATTCAATCAAATACAAATTGTCTGGTTATCTATCGATATGCCATCGACTTCTTCACTAAAAGCATTAGCTTTAAATTTTTTCAAAGCTGTCGATGAAGCAACAGGTAGCACAACGTATTTTTCTGATTGGGAAAAACGAAATCGCGATTCGGTTGAACGCCATATTGTTGGTATGCAGTCTGTCGCAGCTAATCATGAAATCGGACTAGTACACATCGACGAGCTTCAATTTATGCTTTCGTATGCAAAGTCAGCAAATTCTCCGTCTCTCACCGTTCTTGATTCAATGTTTAATAAAATAGGTATTCCGATAATTTTAAGCTGTACTGATTTAGGGTTACAGCTGTTTGAAACTGCGAAATTTGACGGTAAGCGAACAAATCATGAGCTAACAACGTTAAGACGAGTATTAAAAGACCGGGAGTTTCAGTTAAAGAATTACTCATTAGATTCATCAAGTTTTAATGATTTATTGGATGCTTTATACCCGGCCTCACTGTTGTTAAATTGCGCTTCATTATCAGAGTCATTCAAATCCGAGTTCTATAACTTGACTGCGGGTTTACCAGCTTTTATGAGTAGATTGGCACAGTTACATCATGAAGCACTCGTATACATGTTCCATAAATCACGAGATGTTAAAGCAATATCAACGAATGATATAAAGATTTTGTGTTCGATACATAAAAGCCAGTTTCATTTATTTGAAAAAGCTATCGCATACTTAATCTCAGGTGACATTCGAGCTTATGAGAAGCAACTCGAGAATGCTGAGCCTATTGACGGTGTGTCGAAAAACAAAGAAAAGGAAGATGTTTCCCACTCCCAAATGTATCAGGCTAATACAGGCAATACTAGCAATGTTAAGGCTCCAATATTCAATAGTGTTCATCTTGACGATCGAAAAATGCTCAGTGCTGAAACCCCATTCCCCTCTGGAATTAAGGAATAAACAGATGCCATTTTTTACTTTCGCACCATCCATTTACCCTGATGAACATTATTTATCTCGATTTGCCCGTTTTCTTTTGTTGACGTCAACATATGATTTGCCTTTGCAGCAGCGAAAATCTTCAGGTGATAACTCATCTATTAATTTCTTTGACCTTTATCAGCCTCAGTATTATGTACTGTTTGATAAATTTAAAGAAATTGATGTCGAGCATTTGTTTCGTGAACATACATTGGCCGGTTTTTATAGTCACTTTATTCGTTATCAGGAACGAGAAACGCTTATAAAAAGTCAACAGTATAAAAATCAAAAATTGCCTTTTGTACCTTTTTTAACAATGCATCGACATGCTCGAACGTGGCGGTATTGTTTGTCATGTTGTAAAAATGATACAACAAATTACGGTACAAGCTTTTGGCATGTTAGCCATCAGCTACCGACGTCTACAACTTGTGATAAGCATACTCAGGAGACTTTAATTGATGCTTGCAACGTATGTGGATATCAAGTTTTAGACTTAAAAAACTCACCGGTTCCGACGTTAAACTGTACTCAATGCGGTTCAATGCAAGTATCTCAGAAAGCCTTACTTAACGAAGAAATTATTTGCATACAAAACCAAGGTCTACTTTTACACAGTCAAAGCGATTCGCTAAAAGAACCTTTGTATGAGTATTTAATGACAAGAGGTGTATGTAGCATTTTTGCTGATCTGATCGGAGACCGAGTACAATCGAGTTGGATGCTAGCTGAAACATTACAACAGCAGTTTATGACTTGGCTAATTGAAAATGAGCTAACATTACTTTTCAAACCGATGACGATAACGGCATTAGAAAAAATACTTTCATTAGAGAAGTTAAATATGAGGCCGCGGACGGTCTCACCAATGTCTCATATTCTTTGGTTGCGTTTTTTTGAGTTGTTTTATCCCGAACAATGGGCAAATTGTGATGACTCAACACTTATCTCTTGAGTTTGATGAAACACTTTATAGCTGGTTAGTTAGTCAGGTTTTACTTATGGGGAAGCCATCATTAAGGAGTGTGTTAACTGATTTTGGCGTACCGCATAGACAGTTAGCATCTCTTTTTCCGAGCTATCTACCAATAATTAGCGCTATCACGGGAGTAGAAACGTACCAGCTTTTGAGTCATCATACAGCGCTTCCTTTATTCAAAATATTCACTGATACAAGTACTTATCGTATGGCTGCCGATAGTTTGTTACATGGAGATGCTGGCTATCTGCATACAAGACTATCGCTGATAGCTAATCGGGTTGGCAACACACCATCTTTATCCTTTTGTAAATTGTGTATTGAAGACGATCTAAAACTCAGAGGAAGGGCTTGGTGGCATATGCAGCACCAATTACCTGGTACAAATATTTGTCTTCGCCATAACGTTTACCTAAACACAGTAAGCGTTAATCGCAATGCGATGTTGTTGCCGAACCATGTGAAAGGTAATCCTATTGTAAATTCGGATATTATTGATGAATATTTGAGCCAAATTATTTATCAGGTTTGGTCAGATAATGGGGCATCAGTAATTGCACAAGATTTTGAAGATTACTATCGTCCTAGGTTATTAGAACTAGGCTACGCAGCTAATTTATGCTCTATTAGACAAATTGAGTTACGAACGTGTATGAAATCCTTTTGGCGTCCATGTTCGAACGTGACAGTACAAAAAATACTGGACGATGCTTTCTATCCATCATCACTATTTCGTTATAAACACGCTAATTTTCACCCATTGAAGCATCTGCTGTTAGTTGGTTTTTTATGGGGATCATGGGAAGATTTTTTACAAGCCAGCGTTGATAAAGGACTCAATATTGAGAAACCAAGGACAAGAGATTTACAATATGGGTATCAAAATAAAATAACAGCAATTATTAGCATGTTAATTGAGGGTAAAAGTCTAAGATTTATAGCCGAAAGATTTACTACTAGTGTGGCCACGATCAAAAAAATTGCGATACATAATAATATTCATATCAACTCGAGAGCCCAGCGTATTTTCGCGCCTGAACGAGATACAATTATAAATTTCCTCATATTAGGTAAAAAAACCGAATGGATAGCCGAAAAATGTCATTGCAGTAAAGGATCTGTGGAGCAACTGCTATCGCAAAATCCTCATATTGTAGAAAGCAGAAAATTGAAACGATTTGAGATTTTGAAAGATAAACATCGGAGACGTTTATTGGACGCAATCAATAAGTACGAATTTAATACTCGTGGACAAGTACAGAAACATGTTAGAGCTAGCTATACTTGGTTATTTAAAAATGATAAGACGTGGCTTTATAAAATTTTACCGGCGCCAATACCTCGAGCAGAACGATATAAAGGTAATTTTTAGGAGGATTTATGGTATCTAATTCATTAGAGTTAGTCCTGTCAGCGTATATGACAAAAGAAGATATAACTCATATTCTTCCATTTATTACCGAGTGGTCAGTTGATGAAGCAAGTGCAATTAACTGGTTTCAACACTGCATTATTCCGGCATTTTCGCTAACGGCTGCCGAAGTATGCCTCCAATACGATGCAAAGATTTTAATTGAATACCTCCATTCATCTAAATTTGGCGGATATGCATAGGCATAGTCGTTGAAGTTTTCCTACCTATAACATCACCGCCAGTGTGAGCCTCAAAAATCTACAAAACTTGTTATACCGCTATTCACAATCTTAATTGGAATCTATTCATTGATACCTTACAATTTTTTACTTAATTCACAATCTTAATTGTTTTTATCTTCTTGTAAGCCTATGTTTTAAAAGTTTTATTTTCACAATTTTAATTGTGGTTTTATAATAGTGGTTCCTGAATAGGAACTTCAATTTGAAAGCGACTGAAAGGTCGCTTTTTTATGCCTGTCGTTCCCATTTTTACGTCATTCCGGTAATGCTTTTGAGCCGGAATCCAGCTTGTTTCTTTTGTCTTCATCTTAGCTATGGCCTGCGGCCACTAACGTCGTGGTGCTTCGCCCACACCTGACCAAGAGGAAAC
>TARA_R110001583_G_scaffold93568_1_pt1 | contig 14493 bp, 6 predicted proteins | sample TARA_R110001583 | Tara Oceans TARA_R110001583 (sample SAMEA4398432) | marine metagenome | biome: Polar Biome; feature: [MES] marine water layer (ENVO:01000295) within the mesopelagic zone...; material: water (ENVO:00002006), including particulate matter (ENVO:01000060) such as...... | reverse complement strand
GCTATCTTCGGTCGCCACGGCAATTCCGCCGCGACCTTCAACCACTTTGCATGCTGATTAAACATGGAGTCAATGATGTGAACAAATGCCTCGTAGCAGTTAAAGACTCCATGCCGGCCCGTGAGTAAATAGCCTTCCAACCAACCTTGGCATTGATGCTCGCTGAGCATTTCCAATACGCGACCACTGGGCGCAAGATATTCATCGTCGGATTTTATTGCTGCCTCCCATTGGCGATTAGTCATTTCAAACAAGGCCGCCAATCCATTGGAAATGGTTTCATCCGGTCCAAATACGCGAAAGTTACGCTGCTCTTGATTGCATTTAGCAACATCACGCAAGAATGGTCCAAGCACGTGTGCATCACCAACACCACGCACGCCAGGCACAGGTACTTCGCAGGCGTAATCACGAAATGGCGGCATGACTAAATCCTGCAATAGCAGCCCGCCGTTTGCATGTTGATTCATCCCCATGCGGCGATCACCGACTGGAGCAAGATCCGCTAGCTCTTTCATTAAGCGCCCTTCGCTATCAAACAATTCTTCTGGGCGATAGCTACGCAGCCAATTTTCAAGCAAGGGTAAGTGATCAGGATTGGTCGCCGGATTAGACAGGGGTACTTGATGGGCACGAAATGTGCCTTCAATTTGAATGCCATCAACGACTTTTGGCCCTGTCCAACCTTTGGGTGAATTGAGCACTATCATGGGCCAGCGTGGGCGCGTTAAATTGCCCTCGACTCGGGCTCTATGGTGTATCTCTTTAATTTGTTGTGTCGCAACATCCAGCGCTACGGCCATAGCCTCATGCATTAGCATAGGGTCATCACCCTCGACAAATATTGGCTGCCATCCATAACCAAAAAACAAATGTTCTAATTCTTCGCGAGTGATGCGAGCAAGAACGGCTGGATTAGCAATTTTATAGCCATTTAAATGCAATATCGGCAGTACAACACCATCGCTAATCGGATTTAAAAATTTATTCGAATGCCACGCGGTTGCTAGTGGGCCGGTTTCGGCTTCGCCGTCGCCAACCACGCAAGCAACAATTAAATCAGGATTATCGAACACGGCTCCAAATGCATGACTGAGTGAATATCCAAGCTCTCCCCCTTCGTGAATTGAGCCAGGACATTCGGGTGAGGCATGGCTAGGAATGCCGCCGGGAAATGAAAATTGGAGAAAGAGCTTTTGTAGCCCAGCGGTATCTTGGCTGATGTGTGGGTATATCTCACTATAGGAGCCTTCAAGATACGTATTAGCTACCACCGCTGGGCCACCATGACCTGGCCCTGAGATATACAGCATATTCAGATCGTACTGTTTAATAATTCGATTCAAATGCACATAAATAAAATTCTGACCCGGCGTCGTACCCCAGTGACCAAGTAACATGCGCTTTATATCGGTGATTTTTAGCGGTCGAGCAAGCAAGGGATTATCGAATAGATAAATTTGACCAACAGAGAGGTAATTAGCCGCTCGCCAGTACGCATCGATTAACCGCAACTGATCCGCTGCTAGCGAGGGGTTTTTCATGTAATTCTCTTCCTGTTAAGTGCCGGCAATTTCTGCTTTTATTTTGCTAAATTCTTCGCGATCAATATCACCGCGCGCATAGCGCTCGTTAACAAGATCTCTTGCGGTTCTTTGATCAGTCGATAGAAACCGCTGATGAGTTCGATAGCTGTAACCCCAATGTCCAAAGTTCGAAATCAGCAAAAAGCAAACGCCAAACCACAGCAACCAGCCCCAGCCAAAATACCAATCATTCCAATACATGTGTTCCATAAATTTCTCCGTTACTTTGTTACGCGTAATTATTCCAGTTAATTGAGTGTATGAAGCGTCAATCCTGCAATCTGTGCGCTGGCGAACATAACGACTGCAAGACAGCGCTAATACGCCTAAATAATGACTTAGCGCATTCATTCCCCATCCTTTCGTCCGTTCTACCTCCAACCCATTTAACTCTGTTCGCCAGCGCACGGACGGCGAATATTTAGAGGCTTAGGCTGAAGTGATAAATAAGGCCAATTCATGTGAAAGAATGCCCTCCAATAGAGGCATTGAGGATCTAACATGCACTCCATTAAAGAAACAAAAGAAGCTGCGACAAAGAAGTACGATTTACTCGCCGAGAAATTTCAAAAGCTCTACACAGAGGGGAGTGAGCGTAGTAGTTCTGGGATGAAAAAAGCTTTAGAGGCCTCGCGCAGTCAGCTGGTGACTGCTGGTACGTTTACCGCGGAGCAAAGTCACGACTTTAAACGCTATATGGCTCGGGATTTAGAGCAGACTATTAACGAGTTTCAACAGCTAGGCGCAGCAACCAAACAGTCCTTAAGCCCATCACGAATCGGTAGTGGCGCTTTATCATCTTTGGTCGCCATATTAGAAGTTAGTGGCAATGCGTTGCAATCTCTAGGTGATAAAGCGAAGGCGAAGTTGACGTATAAGACCGGCGAAATAACATCTGCTGGCACCTTACATTGCAACGCTTGCCATCATGCTCTAACGGTGACGACGACTGGCCACATCCCTCCCTGCCCTGAATGTGAAGCGACAGAATTCACCAAGAGCTATTAAACGGCTGACTCGGTGCAGACTTAAATGCAACGAACTCCGCTCTTAGGATTAAGCAACTATCTAACTGGAAAGGAAATTAACCATGTTGCGTAGCATGAATGATATAAAAGATTATGACTTAACTGCGACGGACGGCAGTGTTGGTGATATCAAAGATTTTTATTTTGATGATGTAACTTGGGTTGTTCGCTATTTTGTCGTCGAAACAGGTTCATGGCTTTTTAGTCGTAAGGTACTCATATCCCCAATGGCCATTAATAAGCCGAATTGGGAAGAAAAATGCCTATCGCTATTGATCAGTAAGGACCAAGTAAAAAACAGCCCTGATATCGATACGGATCAACCGGTATCGCGCCAACACGAAATTGACTATCTTGGATTTTATGGGTATCCATTCTACTGGGAAGGCGCAAATTTATGGGGCGGCAGCATGACCCCATATGCAATCAACCCCAAATTTACCGAATATATGCCAAAGCAGGAGACTTCATTCAAAGCAAATAAAGTATATGAAGATTTAGAACGAAAAAATCATGAGAATATCGATCCCAATCTTCGCAGCTGCGAGGCAATTGTTGGTTATTCCATCCATGCTAAAGACGGGGAAATTGGCCATATATCAGAGTTACTAGTTGATGAGGATACATGGGCCATTCGCTATTTTATAGTCAATACCAGCAATTGGTTTGGTGGCCACAAAGTATTGCTTTCCCCAGAGTGGGTCAGTGAGCTGCGTTGGCTCGATAACTCTGTATTCGTGGATACATATAAACAGAAAATAAAAGATGCACCTGCCTTTGAATCTGCTGAAAAATTGAATCGTGTGCGAGAAGAAGCTATTTTCGAAAATTACGGACTAGCGGGTTATTGGGCCCGAAAGCCAAAGGCCAAAATCACATCTGGGAATTACCCAAACAATCCCTTATTTTGAACTATGTTAGAGTAAGTACTCAAACCCCGAGGTAGGAGTACTTTTCATTCAACAGGTCGCCGATTGCATTAATAGTAATATCGGCATTTGGATAACCAGCTCTTGCCAGTTGATCATGAGCGTAATGCCCTTGTAGCGGCCAAACTGTCGTTATTTCATCCCCCAAAAGTGCCTTCATTGCGGTAAGAATATCCAGTTTATCGTCAACCATAACGTAATTCTTCGCCGGAAATTGCTGGGTGATATCATCCAGCATGCGTTCTTTATTGATATAAATAAGCACCCGCCCACCAACTGCATCCCATAGGCCAGAGCGTTGAATTTTGCGTGGCTGGAATATAGCGTCACCGTCAGAAACAATAACCACCGGCCCCTTTTCGCCAAATCGTTGTAACACGTCAATCGCATCGGTGTATAAACGCTCTGCAAATGGATACTCTAGCAAGTAGGTAGAAACGGCGAATAGTCGCCTATTCGTTATATTTCTCAAGCGATATTGCTGCAGTGCACCTAGGTAATCTGAATACCCTAAGCGTTTACGGTTATCGTCATAAATCAGCCAGTAATCAGCAGCGCTGGATTCTCCGATCTGTCGCACAAGGAATGCATGAAAATCTGCTAAAAAACTGTCAGAGTCGAGCAAAGTATTGTCGACATCGAACAAGTAAACACAATTGTCTATCATGATTCCTGCTCGCTTATTTGGGTATCTATTGCAACCATCGGTAGTGTTGAAATAGTAATGGTGAGCTGGTGCGTGTTGCCATCTAGTGGAGCGCGCACTTGCATATTGGCCGACGTATCCGCTGAAATGTCACGGCCATCCAGTACTACGGCACTATACGTTTTTGATGTGTTCAGGACGCCATTTTTAAACTGAATAATTTCAATCGCGTAGTCTGTATTATCGATATGTATTAGCGCTTTAAAACCTGGCCAGTGAGAAGGAATGCAGGGGTGAATCGTGAGTTCTTTGCCTTCTCTATGAATGCCAAGAATGCCTTCCATCCCCGCCCGATACATCCACCCCGCCGCGCCGGTATACCAAGTCCAACCGCCTCGACCTATGTGGGGAGCAACGGAATACACATCAGCCGCAACCACATAGGGCTCTACTTTATAGCGCAGTGCTTCCTCAGGATTTAAGGCGTGATTAATGGGATTAAGCAAGGCAAACAGGTTGTGGGCCTTTTCCGCTTCACCTAGTTGAGTGAAAGCCAATATATTCCACATCGCTGCATGGCTATATTGGCCGCCATTTTCGCGTAAGCCGGGTGGATAGCCCTTGATGTAGCCGGGATCGAGTGTCGTTTTATCAAACGGCGGGGTAAACAACAAAGACAGTCCCTGCTCTGCTTTAATTAAGCGTTGCTCGACGGAGTTCATCGCCATTACTGCACGTTTAGGATCGCCAGCATCAGACAGCACCGCCCAAGATTGGGCTATCGCATCAATCTGACATTCATCGTTATTCGCTGAGCCTAGCCAACCGCCATCATCCAGACTAGCGCGGCGATACCATTCGCCATCCCATGCGGTATCTTCAATTGCCTGTTTCACACGATCAGCATGATTAAGCCAACGCTTTAACCGTTCATCATTTGCATGACTGCTGACCAAAGGCGCGAATAAATTGATGGTGCGAATGAGCAACCAGCCCAGCCAAACACTCTCGCCTTTGCCATCTTGACCAATGCGGTTCATGCCATCGTTCCAATCACCCGTTCCCATGAGCGGCAACCCATGTTCTCCGGTAAGTGCAATGCATTGTTCTAAGCCGCGCGCGCAGTGTTCGAACAAGGTTGCAGATTCATCTGCCGGCATAGCCTGAAAGAAAGCATCATGCTGGTCAGCGGCCAGTGGCGGGCCATCAATAAAGGCCACCTGCTGGTCCAATATCGATGTATCGCCCGATGTTTGAATGTAATTGGCCGTGGCAAACGCGAGCCACACCCGGTCGTCAGAAATGCGAGTACGCACCCCTTGCCCGGTATGCGGCAGCCACCAATGCTGCACATCGCCTTCGACAAACTGCCTGCCAGCGGCACGCAAAATATGTTCACGAGTGAGATCGGGGCGGCGAAAAGTGAGTGACATGCCATCTTGTAATTGATCTCGAAAGCCATACGCCCCGCTCGCTTGGTAAAATGCCGAGCGTGCCCATATCCGGCAAGCCAAGGTTTGATACAACAGCCAGCCGTTAAGCATAATATCCATGGCACGATCTGGTGTCGTCACTTGAACAGCACCGAGCAAGCCATCCCAATACTCAGTAACGTCAGTCAGCACACGATCGAGGTCGAGTTGGCGGTAGCGAGATATCAAGGTTTGGGCTTTTTTAACCGACGTACACTGGCCCATAAATAGCACCACTTCTACTGACTCACCGACGTCCAAGTCGACAACCATTTGTTGCACTGAGCAAGGATCGAGGCCAGCGCCTAAACGCCCAGATAATGGCGCGTCAGTAACGAGCGCAGCAGGGGCATCAGCACCACCATTACGCCCAAGAAATTCGGTACGATCGGCTGTCCAAGTGGATTGCATGCCATTCATATCAGCAAATGCGACACGTCCGGGGAAGGCAATGTTCCAGCGATTAGATACTAGAATGGCGTTGGAGTCGGCATCTAGCTCTGTCGTAATAAAAGGTCCAGAAGATCCTCGTGACGTACCCAATACCCACTCAATGTAGGAGGTCACCGAAAGCTGCTTTCTGCGCCCACTTTGATTGTGCAGGGTCAGACGCGAAATTTTTATTGGATCGGCCAAGGGCACGTATTGCAGCAGTGTTAACGCTATGCCGTTGGTTTGATGCTCAAACCGGCTATAACCACGCCCGTGATGGGCGATAAAAGGACCACTATCATTTCTAACGCGCCCTTTCACGTCACCACGAATGGGCTGCGCAGTTGCGCTAAACAGCTCCAATGTTTCTTCATCTCGTATATAAATGGCTTCGCCTGTAGGATTCGAGACTGGGTCGTTACACCAAGGCGTTAGTTGATTTTCCCGACTGTTTTCCGCCCAGGTATAGCCACTGCCTTCTGCTGCCACATGAAAGCCAAAACTCGGATTAGCAATCACATTGATCCACGGTGCCGGTGTCTGTGCGCCATGTTCTAGAATCACGGTATATTCGCGGCCGTCCTTGCCGAAGCCCCCTAGACCATTGAAGAATTCTAAATTCTGTTTCAGTACTGACAGCCTTGCTTGGGATGAGACATTGTCTTCGTTTTGCTCCTTATCTTCTTGACTACCGTTTAAGGGCAGCGAATGCGGTTGACGATTCCAAGCGGGGGCGACGGGCAAGCGTGCAATATGCTTACTAATCGAACCGCGCCGAGCGTTAAGGACCACTCTAGCCGCGGCTTTGAGCAAATCGCGTGCTTTCACTGTCATAAGGTCCGCGCGCAGCATATACACCGAGCCTTTTACTTGCTCGCCATTGTACTCGTCGGCCATGCGCGGGCGTGATTGACTCCGTCGCACGGCGGTCTCTATGCCGATCTGTAAGTCTTGTATATACGAACACGCATGTTCGTTAATAATGACCAAATCCACAGCAAGACGCTTCATGCGCCAGTATTCATGCGCACGCAATAGCTGTTTTACTTGCTCAATATCTTCGATGTCATCGATCAGCAGTAACACGATGGGCAAGTCACCAGAGATAGAGTGAGTCCAAAGCACCGACTGCCCCATCATTCCGCGATTGATCGCTTCTGCGGAGGCACGAAAACGCGGATCAGCATACAAAATCGGAGCGGCCAAACGCTGAAAGTCCGCTGCTTCAGCAGAGCTAACATTTAGATGGCGAAGCTGGACTTGAGCTTGCGTCCACGCCAAGGTTTTTGCACGATCATAGGCACTGCGATCATGGTGACGATCAATCAAATCCAGCAGCGCTTCACGCGATGGTGCAACCACTGTCCAAAATGCAATACGAGTTACTCCGCCTGCGGCCACTAACACGCGATGGCGTAAGGAAAACATCGGATCGAGAACCGTGCCTACTGAGTTTGAGAGATCACGACTTGAATACTCCGCAGCCGCTAGATCTGGACTCCGTCGACGGCTAAATGCGGTAGCCGTGGCGATGGTATTACCTCGTCCAATAAACAGCGCGCGATTGGTTTCGTATTGTGGGTCGGCAGTTATATCGCCTTCGACAACGGCAAAATGTGCAGCCCAAACGGAAGCGTCGTCCGCAGAACGCTTGCGCCGCGAGGCAATAAGCGCTCCGTACTCTGCTAGATACTCTGTCTGTACAAACAACTTGGCAAACGCAGGATGCGCGTTATCGGTTGCCGCTGTGGTGAGCACTAATTCGATGTAGGACGTCACCTCGATATTCATCGCCTGACGACCGTTATTACTTAACGAGATTCGTCGAACTTCACCGTCGTCCTCGCCCGAGACTAAGACTTCCATCGTGGTGGTTAAACTGCCGTCGTGTCGTACATATTCGGCGTGATCTTCTTCGAATACGCCGTCTGGATAATGGCGTTCTCCATCCAATGGCTGTACGCCGCTCGACCAAAGCTTGCCGGACTCCAAGTCGCGCATAAAGATAAAGCTGCCGTATTGATCGCAGGTTGAATCTTCCTGCCAACGGGTAACCGCAATATCACGCCAGCGACTGTAGCCAGCTCCACCGGAAGTCAGCATCACGGCGTAGCTGCCATTGGAAAGTAAATGCGTTACTGGTGCGCCGTCAGCAGAGGCATCCAAGCGTCTTATGGTGGGGGTATCTTCGGTCGAAATCGAGGTGGAAACTTTCACTTCTTCTGCACGAGGATGACTAACTGAAACATTTCTCGGCATACGTTCTTGCAGCAAGAGTTCGCAAGCCTGAATCATAGGTTCTTGATGGAAGCGTTTTCGTACTTGCCCTTGGTGTAGGGCATTAGCAATAGCAACGATCGTCATACCCTGATGATGCGACATATAACTTCGCACAATGGCGAATTCGGTTTTAACTGGCAAGCGCGTGGGCGTGTAATCGAGCGCTTCGTAAAACCCAAACCGTCCTAGAGCACCCATCTCTGCCAAGCGGTTAAAATTAAGCACGGCCGCACGCGGTGCGATCATAGTGGCAAGGCCGGTTGCATACGGGGCTATTACGCGGTTTTCCGCGAGGCCGCGTTTAAGTCCCAAACCCGGAACACCGAAGTTCGAATACTGATAGGTAAATTCAAAATCACGAGCATTATAGGCCGATTCTGAAACGCCCCAAGGCATCGCCAAGTCGTCCCCATATTGCTGCTGGCGCTGCACGATCAAACGATTGGTTTGTTCTAATAAACTGCCTGCCGGTGCGCGCATGACTAACGATGGCATTAGATATTCGAACATAGAACCCGACCAAGAAATAAGCGCCGAGCCATTACCCATAGGCGTGGCTGAACGACCAAGGTGGAACCAATGTTTGGTGGGGACATCGCCTTTTGCAATCGCAAACAAACTGGCAAGACGAGCTTCTGAGGCAAGCAGGTCATAGCAACTTGGATCAAGGCTGTTTTCAGCAAGCGAAAAACCAATGGATAACAGCTTTCTTTCTTGATTCATCAAGAAGCCAAAATCCATCGCCAGTGCCATATTGCGCGCGGTTTTAGCGAGTGACGTCAAACGGAATTGGATCGAATCGGGTCCATTTGTTAGTTCTAGTTGATCGCGTTGCTGTTCAATCAATAAGTTGCGTATGGCATTAAGCCAAAATGCTACATCCGCAACTTGATTATGGATCGTGTGTTTTGCGTCTTTATCTTGCTGGCTAGGAGCGGATTCGCTAGCCAGCTTAATGGCCTTTTCCGCGAGCCTAATCAAAATAGGCGATAAAGCATCCATGGTTTGCAGGCTATTAAGCTTATTTGCTACGTCATCGAGAATATCCACAAGAGGATGATCAGTGCTGTTCGTCAGTGGACTTTTTGAAGTGCTGGATTGTGCTGCGATAGCTTCATAGGCAAGCTTGAGATTATCCATCACTCCCAAACGTATCGCGCGGGGAGTTGGAGCCTGCTGCCACTCATCACAAGCGTTAGCCAGTGCGATTAAATGCCCGGCTAAATTGCCGCTATCAACAGATGAAACATATTCCGGTAATAATGGGGTTAGGCTCTCAGTGCCATACCAATTAAAAAAGTGGCCGTTATGTTTTGGTAACAATTGTAAGGTTGCAAAACTCGTTTCTAAGCGTTCAATTGTTTCTAGCAATCCAGCCCAGCCAAAATCATGAGCTGAAGCCGAGGATAATAAATACAAACCGATATTTGTTGGCGACGTGCGGTGGGCAATAACGGGCTCGGGTTCTTCCTGAAAATTGTCCGGCGGCAGCATATTATCGGCTGGCGTCACAAAGGTTTCAAAATAACGCCACGTTCTGCGGGCGGTTAAACGCAGCATCATGGCGTCTACATTTAATTCATCGGTATTAATAATGACCGGAGATCGACTGGTGTATAGCGCGATCACAGGAGCAAATAACCAGAGTGCGAAAAATATCGCTATTAATGGAATTAATACTGGATTTAAAGCCAAGGCGATTAGGCAAAGAGATACACCTAATAGAACCCCTTCTGTCATGGCGCGATAAAAACCCATAATTCTAAGACGCGGCATGGCATTACAATTGGCGGCTGTTTCCCACTCCAAGCGGTGGTTCCCTGTTATCCAGAGTCGAATCAAGGTGCGGCCAATAGCATCCAATGTGCGCCAGCTTTGATCGGGAAGAAGCGCAACGGTAAATATGGTTTGATTAAATGCGAGACGCACATCCCCTACCCATAAGCGAAAATGATTTCGAGTGTCTATGTCTGAATGACGTGGGATAAAAGAAAACACAGACGGAATAAACGCCGGTATCGCAATTGTCGCTAGCAATAAGCCTGTGGTAAATAGCGCCATAGCGGGTGGAAATAACCAACAGAAGGCCAATGCTAGCAAGGTCATTGGTGCGACTAACGACCGCCTTAAATTGTCGATTAATTTCCAGCGCCCAAGAGCCGACATACCTTGCAGCCCTGCTGGGTTACCAAATATCCAAGGCAGTAATTGCCAATCGCCACGAGTCCAGCGATGTTGGCGTTTGGCGGCGACATCGTAGCGAGCGGGAAATTCCTCCACCACTTCAATATCCGAGACTAAACCGGCACGCGCGAAGTTCCCTTCAAGCAGGTCGTGGCTAAGCATGGTATTTTCGGCGATTCGATTCGCGAGCGACGCTTCAAAAGCGTCGACGTCGTAAATACCTTTGCCAGTAAATGATCCCTCGCCAAACAAATCTTGATACACATCTGAAATTGCAGCCGCGTATGGATCTATACCACCCGGTGCAGAAAATATTCGTTGATAAAGCGAGCCTTCTTCACCTACCGATAACGATGGTGTTACGCGTGGCTGCAGAATGCCATACCCTTTAATAACCCGCTGTTTTTCTTTATCCAGTTGTGGACGATTAAGCGGATGTGCCATTTTCCCAATCAGGCGTAGTGCTGCTTCACGCGGCAGTCGGGTATCGGCATCAAGGGTGATGACGTAGCGCACATCAGTTGGAACTTTAGGTTCAACACCATTTACCGTGATGTAGCTGGTATCGGTAGCGCCGCGTAATAAGCGATTGAGTTCGTGTAATTTTCCGCGTTTACGTTCCCACCCCATCCAAACTTTTTGGCTTGGATTATATTGGCGACGTCGATGTAATAGTAAAAAACGATAGCCGCTAGGCCCTGCTTTATAAAGCGTATTTAAGCGTGCAATTTCTGTGGTTGCTAAGGCTAACAAAGGCACATCGTTGGCAAGTTCTTCTTGATCTGCATCGACACCATCCGTGAGCAAAGCAAAACTCACGTCGCCTTCAATGCCACTTAAATAGTGCACTTCTAAGCGCTCAATCTGCTCCAGTAAATCGGCTTTACTGGTCAGTAATGTCGGTACTGCAATAAGGGTGCGTAACGAAATTGGCACACCCGACTTTAATTCCAGACCAGGTAATATCACAGCACCAAAACGCCAAGTCACTAAACGATGAACAATAGCAGAGGCCACTTCCGTGGCCGGTATGAAGCCGACGATAAACCAAAGCAGCCATGTCTGAAATGAGAGCGCTGCAGGGCCAAAAATAAATAATGATAGGGCTAAAAAACAACTTGCTATAACAGCGATAGAGCCAACATAACCTGTTACACCAAGGCGAATATGAAGACGATTTATTCTTACCCTTAATGTTGGACGGTACTGTACGGAATCTTCAAAATCTTTTCGGCCTTGATCAATTAAATAATAGCCTGTGTCACTTAATCGCTGTCTTTCAATAGCATCAATTTCTTTCGTGTTGCTGTCTTTGTAGGCTTTCCGAGCGGTGTTGATAACGCGTTTGGCAATATCGACTTCAGAATAATCGGTGCCGCGGGAGATTTGCTCCACAGCGCTGCGATACAAATTACGGGTAGCAAAATCCATAGCCACAAATGCACAATCGGCGCGAAGTTCTCTATCAACATAACTGACTTTTTCAAATAGCTCTGACCAGTCGATATCCGATATCAAGTGCATGCTAGTAATGACATTGCGAATACTAACGTTCGATGCCCCTTGACGTTGTTGCGCATGTTGCACAACATCGTCAACCGACTGATCTTGCGCTTTTAAACGATGCTCTAGCCACTCAAGTGCCGGAGTGGTTTTTGGGTCTTGATCTCTCAATCGCTTAGCAAGCTGTGCGGCGAAGACTTCAGATAAATGCTCAGAGGAGCGCGAGCTGATGTCGTCTTGCAAAGCTGAATGGGAACAGCCGGAAATTAATAGTTTTTCGGTTAATTGGTCGGCATCTTGGCGCTCAGCACGCCCTGTGGCAATTTGATCTGCTAAGCGGCGCAGGTTTTCAATTAAGACAATACGCAAGGTAATGGCAACTGCCCATAATTCACCAATCGTTAACGGCTGAATCGTTTGATAAGCGTTAATAAACCGGGTTAGAACTTCCGGATCAAGATGGCTGTCTGTATGGGCAACAAAGGCCCAGGCAATACCAAAAACACGTGGATACCCCGCAAGCGGACCATCAATAAGCTTAGGTAATTGGCGATAATAACCGACTGGCAAATCGTCCCGAACGTTGCGAATTTGCTCTTCAACCAAATGATAATTATCGAGTAGCCATTCGGCCGCCGGCACGACTTTCCGCCCCGCTTCTAACTCAGTCGCACTGTCACGATAAAGTCCAAGGAGTGCAATGGAGTTTTGATCCAGTCGCTTATGTAACGGCAGCACTGCAGTAGTCGCGTCGGATACATTTTGTGCTTTTGCCAAACTAATGGCATGTTCTTCCAATCGCTCTAGGCCAAATAATTCTTCACGAATAGGCGCTTTGCTTGCCCACAGTGAATAGGATAAATGGTGGCGTCGCATAGAATAAATAAAGTGTCGCATGCTCACCTAAAAAATCTTTGTTTGAATAAGTTACTGACGAAATATCTCAAAAAAATAAGGGATATTTATTTTCATTTTTATTTTAAAGGAGTTATTCGGTAGCGGTCTGTACGCTACCGAACTTAAAATCTTAACAATAAAAAAATTTAATTAATGAGGGATTTTCGGAATTCTAAAATTCGAAATTATAGCTAGAGGGCAGATATCAAACGGCGGTGTAATTAATAGGAGTTTACGATTTAAGCGACAGTATCGTCAGTAACAGTACTGTTAACAGCCTTATGAACCACGTTGTTTTTTGGTATTGGATAAGGAAGTAAACGGTCAGTCTCCTTCTTTACGACGGCATAACATTCACAGCTTAAGGCTTCCAGCTCATCTCGATTTAATACGGTAATATGACCACGATGGTAATCAATGACGCCTAGTTTTTGCAGTTTTCCCGCCGCCTCAGTGACACCTTCGCGGCGCACACCTAGCATATTGGCAATAAGCTCTTGAGTCATAGTGAGATGATTGTCTGGCAAGCGATCAAGCGACAGTAATAACCAGCGGCACAGTTGTTGATCTATCGAGTGATGACGATTGCACACTGCGGTTTGTGCCATTTGCGTAATTAACGACTGGGTATAGCGCAACATAAGCTCAAGTAGCTTGCCATGGCGTGAAAATTCTTCGGTGAGCTTAGTGGCTTTTAGGCGGTAGGCATGGCCAGCGCTCTGCACAACCGCCCTGCTAGATGTACTTTCGCCGCCCATAAACAACGAAACACCAATTAACCCTTCATTACCCACAACCGATATTTCTGCCGATGCTCCGCTTTCCATAACATAGAGCAAGGACACGATGGCATCGACTGGAAAATACACATAAACCAAGGTATCACCAGCTTCATACATCACTCGTCCGAGTGGCAATTCTACAAGTTCAACAAATGGGAATATGCGATCTTGTACTTCGACAGGTAAGGCCGCCAGTAGGTGATTACCCGAAGGAGATATTTTTGAACAACTGGGATTTGCTATTTTTGACATATTTTTGGACTTTTCCGTGCTCACAATCGAGATACCCAAGCATTATTGCTCGATATAGTCCAATAGACTGTGCGCTAACGAACACAGTACTACCTTTAAAAAAATATAGGAATTGATTTAGATCAAAGGAATTAGATGCCTTAAAAAGACTATAAGTTGCTGCGCATTTTGCCCAGCAACTTTAGTTGCTTGTTAGTTGGAGGTATCTAATGCCGCATCAACGATTTGCTGGGCTTCATCAAGAATATCCTGCAAATGACTTTCGCCTTTAAAGCTCTCGGCGTAGATCTTATAGATATCTTCCGTGCCCGATGGGCGCGCTGCAAACCAACCGTTTTCCGTAGTCACTTTTAAACCGCCAATCGCTGCATCATTTCCCGGTGCCTTCGTCAGAACTGCGGTAATCGCCTCGCCTGCCAATGAGGTTGATTTCACTTGCTCGGGTGATAGCTTCGACAGCTTAGCTTTTTGCTCCGGAGACGCCGCCGCTTGAATGCGATTT
>TARA_R110001583_G_scaffold82363_3_pt1 | contig 14500 bp, 5 predicted proteins | sample TARA_R110001583 | Tara Oceans TARA_R110001583 (sample SAMEA4398432) | marine metagenome | biome: Polar Biome; feature: [MES] marine water layer (ENVO:01000295) within the mesopelagic zone...; material: water (ENVO:00002006), including particulate matter (ENVO:01000060) such as...... | reverse complement strand
TGAACTACTTTTCCGAATAAACCATCTGCTTTATTATCATTTGTAAATGAAATAAATCGTTGATTGGCTTCATCCCAAAGGTTCAAACCATCTCCAGTACCAATCCAAATATTTTGTTCGCTGTCTTTAAATATTTTTAATACTTCCGGATGGGATAACCCGAAAGAATCATCTAAGTGAATAAACTTTTTAGTCAACGGATCATAGCAATACACGCCATTTTTATAAGTACCAATCCAAATATTTCCATATTGATCGGTACTAAGCGCTCGTAACTCCCTAAACTCTTTATAGTTTGGATCGGATTTAGGATATTCTAATAACTCAACCTGCTTAGTTTTTAAATTAAATTTAGCTAAGCTATCGTCCTGTGCAATCCATAAACTATTCTTGCCATCTAGAAATGTAATTGGCCTTTCTAATACCCGATTTCCCTCATCGCCATTTTCATTGCTAAAAATGGGATCAGATATTGTTTCTAGCTTTTGTGATGATACTTGCCATTTATATAATTGAGCTGATGAAGATACAATCAACAAATCACCATTAGTATCAACTGATATAGCGTTTGGAGCGTTTAAAGCAGCACTATTTATAGACTTAAACTTACGGTGCGGCACTATTTTATATATACCGTGAGTTTCGCTGGTAACCCATATTGTTCTCGAACTATCTTCGAAAATTATTCTCAGGCCATTGTTATGCTCAAGATCAAATTTTTCAATTTGAAAACCTGAATTTGATTGTCTAAACAAGCCTTTACTAGAGACAATCCAAATGTAGCCATCCTTATCCTCAATCATAGAGTTTACTTGACCTAAATAATCGTCATCAAAGGTTTTTAATGGCGTAAACAGGCCCGTGTGTTTATCAAATATAAATGGACCTTGTTGTGTACCGATATAAAGCTTATTTTTTGACGTCTTTAAAATACTTCTGATTTCGTTTGCGCCGGTAGGAGTAGGATTATCTGGAGAAGGAAAAAAATGAGAAAAAGTCTGTTTTTTTTTATCATATAAGTTTAAGCCAAAGCTAGTTGCAACCCAAAGGCTATCACTATCGTTATCTTCAATATCCCATATTCTGTTATGAGATAAGCTATTATTTACACCCTCAATTTTCTTAATATGCTCAAAGCTATTATTACCAAGATATCGATTTAATCCCTTATCATATGAGCCTAACCAAATAGAGCCGTCTTGGTCATGGAATAGAGATTGTATTCGGTTTGATGAGATAGAATCAATGCGCAGAGGATCATTAGTAAAATTCTGAAATTGTCCTGTTTTGGGTTCATAAAGATTAACGCCACCTCCCCAAGTGCCAACCCATATTCGTCCCTTACGGTCTAACATGAGATTTCCAGCATCATTATGCGTTAGACCATTTGAAATCATACTATCAAACTCAAAGAGGGTTACCTTCCTGCCATCATAGCGCATAATGCCGTTTTCGCCGGTGCCAAACCAAAGTAAACCTTGATTATCCTGAATAATAGAATATATCTCAGAAGAAATAAAACCATCTTCCTCTGTTAGCATCTCAACAGAGTATTCATTAATAAGCTCCGAATGGGACTCATGACTATACGTTGGAATATTAATAACAAAAAATAATATAGCAAAATACATAAAACGATTAAAAAACAATAATTTAACTCTCTTAAATTTTAATGGTACCACTTTAGTTTATTTAACCACAGATATCTATTTTAAATAACCTTATGCGAGAGCATAACACGTTTGGCCGTTCCACTATTACCGAGAATTATCATAAGGTATTTCGAAACCACGAAGATTGATCTCATTTAATATAATTGAATACTTATAGCAGAGTTTTAGACTATGATGGTTAGAGTCTATTTGTGCGGTTAACATCGCATCATTATGTTTAATAAAGCTCTCCTATAAAAAAGAGCCCCCTGAGTGATATGTATATGGATGTTCATAAAATAACAAGTATTGTAAAAAGTATATCCAACATTAATAGTAATAATTTCTTTGATGAAATATGTGTTTCATTGAGTAGCGCCATTGATGCTGATTTTGTTTTTATAGCCACTATTGATGATGCTAAAAAAAATTCGACGTCTATTGCTGTTGCAAATCAAGGGGTTAATATAGGTAACTTTACTTACGCGCTTAAACACACGCCTTGTACTGAAGTTGTTGAGGGATCGATTGCCGTTTATAGCTGTAATGTTCAACACTTGTATCCTAATGACCAGTTACTCATAGATATGAATATTCATGGCTATGTCGGTATTCCTTTAAGAACAAGTAAAGGAAAAGTTAATGCTATTTTGGTCGCTTTATTCGAAAAAAAAATAAATAACGCTCTTGAAGTAGAGGCGCTCTTTTTACTTTTTTCTGGTTTAATAGAGAAAGAATTACATAAAAATAGTTACCTAAAAAAAATAGAGTTTTCTAATAGCATTATTAAAAATGTTCACGAAGCCATTATGATTTGTGATAAAAATAAATACATCACTTACATCAACCCATCATTTACTCGAATTACCGGCTACACACAAACTGACATAAAAGATAAAACACCAAATATTTTAAGTTCAGCAAAACAAAGTAAAGACTATTATCAGGCTATTTGGGCAACTGTCAATAAATATGGGCACTGGCAAGGTGAGATTTGGAATAAACGTAAGGACGGTAAAGAATATTTGGAATGGCTTTCTATTACCACAATTGTAGACGAATATAATGAGGTTATGTATTACACTGCTGTTTTTACTGATATTACAAAACAATACATCGCCAATGAAAAAATAAAATTTCAAGATACCTATGATACTTTAACCAAAATTGCGAATAAAAAGGCTTTGTTCACATTTATTGAACGCTCAATAATAAAATACTCGAATCAACACGAATTCAACACTCCCGCAGCCCTACTTGTTATCGATATTAATTTATTTAGAAAATTTAATAGTTTATATAGTCATGCCTTTGGCGATAAAGTGCTTATCCATGTAGCCCATGTATTAGAGGGGCTTGTTAGAGGTAGTGATATTGTAGCGCGCACCAGTGGCGATAATTTTGCACTGTTTATTAATGATTTAGCCAGTCAAGATGCTGTTATACATATTATTGACAATGTTACCCATGCACTCCTTAAACCTTTTGATATTGACAATATTAGTATCAAAATAACGCTGAGTATTGGGGTCTCCTACTTTTGTAAGGATGCACAAAATGCCCACGGGTTATTTGAAAAAGCAGAGCAAGCTATGTTTGCGGCAAAAGATGGTCGGAGAAACTCTTATGGTTTTTATAGTCAGCTACTTTCAGATGAAGCGAATAAAGAAGAACAATTAAAATTGTCATTAGAGCGAGCAATTGACAATGACGAATTTAGTGTCGTTTATCAACCGATAGTCTCTTTAAAGGATAAATTAGTCAGTAAATTTGAAGCCCTTGTTCGATGGAATAATCAGGGGCAATGGATTTCTCCTGTCGAGTTTATTCCAACAGCAGAAAAATTTGGTTTAATCTCAACAATTGGAGATTTAGTGCTAAATAAAGCTTGTATTGAATTAAGTAATCTCAAAAAAAATGGTTTCACTGATATCGTTTTTAATATCAATCGTTCTATTTATGAATTCTCGTCTGATGTTAATGATACCTCATGGCTTGATACCATTAAAAAGTATAACTTGCCCCCCGAAAGTATCTGCTTTGAACTAACAGAGAGCGTACTTGCGCCTGAAAATGATAAATGCATTACCTTACTTAATAAGCTACAACATGCAGGCTGTACAATAGCGTTAGATGATTTTGGTACCGGCTATTCGTCATTAAACTATTTACGTAGGTTTCCAATCGACTCTCTAAAAATAGATAAGAGTTTTATTTCTGAAATGACCAAAGTAGACGGTGATGTTGTTCTTGTTTCAGCTATTATTTCAATGGCTAAAGCACTGGGTATATCCGTTGTGGCCGAGGGTGTCGAATTAAGAGAAGAACTAGACATTCTTGTTTCATTAGACTGCGATTATATTCAAGGTTATTACTTCTCAAAGCCATTAGTCGCTGAGTTACTACCTCAGTATTTAACTGATTTTCAATATACGTAATCTATTAATTTTTCATTTAAATATGTTATTAATTACCCTTAAACAAAGGCTGCATTAAACACCACAAAGGTAGAAGAATTCACATGCCTAACGAATCAATTTTACTATGACAGAAAAATACAACGAACGGAAAGTACCGTCCGGAAGAATTACTCGTTTAGCTAAGCTTGGTGGTTTGGCCTCAGCTGTTGCTGGCAATATTGTTAAAGGCGCCACAAAACAAATTCTCAGTGGTCAGCGACCCTCATTAACTCAGTCCTTACTGAATATCGATAACGCCATATCTATCACTAAGCGTTTAGCACATATGCGCGGCGCAGCCATGAAACTTGGTCAATTACTATCCATGGATGCAGGTGAATTACTGCCTGCTGAATGGGAACCCATTCTCTCACGACTGCGCCAAGAAGCTGACCCGATGCCTAAGGCCCAACTAATCAAAACCCTAGAAGCGTCTTGGTCGAAAGACTGGCATCAAAAATTCAGTTATTTTTCATTTGCCCCCATCGCGTCGGCAAGCATCGGTCAGGTTCACAGAGCAACACTAAAAGATGGTCGGCAGCTGGCTATTAAAGTCCAATACCCGGGTGTAAGGGACAGCATTGACAGTGATATTGATAACGTCATGAGTTTATTAAAACTAAGTGGTCTATTACCTAAAAATATCGATTTGACTAGCTTACTAGCTGATGCAAAAACACAACTTAAAAACGAAGCTAATTATTTGCAGGAGGCGGAATTTATTAACGCTTATCGTGTAAATCTGCGCAACGACCCTCGATTTATTGTGCCCTTTGTCGTTGATGAACTAACTGACCAAAATGTACTCGCGATGGAATATATCGAAGGCTCTCCCATCACCGATATTAGTACCATAAGTACTCGTGTTGTGGATCTAGTATGTACCCAATTAATGCACTTAACCTACCAAGAACTGTTCACCCATAAACTGATGCAAAGTGACCCCAACTTTGCTAATTTTTTGTATCAGAGCGATACGCAAAAAATAGTGTTACTCGATTTTGGAGCCTGCCAACATCTTTCTCAGCATACCTCAGCGCATTATCTCGCTATGGCTGACGCCATGCTGCGCCAAGATACTAACGACATACGTTCAGCTCTGTATTCGCTTGGTTTAGTTGACACAAACATGAGTACTGCGGCTATCGACACTGTGCTAAATGCGTGTTTTGAAGCGAGCGATTGCCTGCAAAGTGACACTGGCTATAACTTAAAAAAACAACAGCTAATTAAGCGAATTCAAGAGATTAGTATGCCATTAGTTACTGATAAAACAGCCGCAGCATCTCCTATATTTGAGATTGCATTAGTCAATCGTAAAATTACAGGCATAATATTGCTAGCTAATAAGTTAGGTGCAACAGTGGATTTTAAAAGCGCTCTTGCTCCTTACTTAATGGAAAGACCAAAGCAACCGAACGATGAAACATGACACAATGTTGGCTGTTCAAATAATTAATAAGAGAAAGAATTAAGGAATTAAAATCACATGCAGAAATACATAAAAAACTTTTAGAGCAGCTTAGGGAACATAGAAAAGGTTTGTCAAAATCTGTCTATTGTTTACAAGATTTTGTGACTTTTTTAGTTCGTTGGTTTATTGAACATACTCAAACTGAAGATCCTAAAGTAGCAAAACATGTACTAAATTATAAACCTTTACCTAACTCGGCAGAGTATATGATCCAGAAAATAGCCAAAGAACACTTTTAAAAATAGTTAATTGCTTCACATAGATTTTTATCTTAGCTTGGCCAACTCTCCCAATTTTTTATTTCCTCTATGTGGTGTGACAGTTGGTTTTATCACATTTTTGGAACTATTTAGCTATAGAAAAAGGATTTTAACGCAAGCTACAAGCTTCATTAAAAAGCGAACGTTCCCCACAGATGAGTATATGGGACTTTTGATGATGGCTTTTTGCCTGTGAGTCGCTCAGCCTGAGTGCGAACAATGCCACCAATATAGTCATAAAAATTGTAAATAAAAGTGCCAGCTCGCTAAAAGGGGTTTTAAGCGCTTCACATGATTTTAATTAGTCACGTATCTTGATGCTAGGATTGTGATCTATTTCACCCTCATCATCAATGGTGATGGCTCCATTATCTAGTTGCACCACAGCAAGTTTACCCTCAGGTGTTTGCCTAACAAAAGATAAAGTATAACCATAGCGACTTATTTCACTTAGGGAACATTGCTGGGCTAAACTTAATTCTTTTAATAACTTCTTAATTTCCACCTCAACATTGCGTCTATTTTCCGTCATACAACACACCTCTAATTAACTAAAAATGACTAGAGTAAATTAACCATTATAACTAAATATATCAAGCTAATTCAACGACTCTAGTAATAAAGTCCAATACTCTAGGGTACTGTGTAGTGGTCAAGGAAATTGGCCACTACAATCAGAGCATATTATCATGAAACAATAACTGCTCTTGAAACTCGTCGGTATCTTCTATCTCATCTAACTAACCTACATGTTCTTGCTTATAATCTTAAACGAATGATGTCGATTAAAGGTACTATAGGCTTGATGAAGGCAATTAGGGAGTAGTTGCTTTCATTTGGTCAATAATCTCGCTAATAGCCACAAAAATACAAATATAAACTTAGCCACTTTCTAGTATCCCCCATCACGTTAGGGATCATAACCCCCCTAAAATACTTGTAAAAGTAGCCCTAATTATCACAAAACAGAAATAATGTGTAAACGTACAGCTGTTTATGAATTTTCACATAGCCTGAGCTTAAACACGTCTCACAGCCGAATATATAATCTTGGCTAATATTCTTCTAAATATAATCAAGGATGAATAAAAACTAATGACCGCTTATGGCTAACCAATGTAATTAACTTAAGGATTTAACACATACGCTTACAATTCATTGGGTACTTATTTGTCTTGTTTCTACGGTCTTGTCGAAAAAACTTACGATCAGGTCTAATAACACTTAAATTCTTTGATATTTTACTTATCATCAGTTCATATAACTCAAGCTCAGCTAGTCTCATAATAAACCTGACAACATTATCCTTTAGCTGATTTATCGCAAAGGTGAAATTGATTTTATATTGATAGAGCCTATTGTAAATATTTAAATTAACCTTAAGTTAATGACATTGATGAGCCTATAGCTGCCGTTTTGAATTAAATATTCACATCTATTTACAGCTGAAATTTCGTCTAGCTTTTTTGCGTGCAGTTAGGCCTCAAATCCCAAAAGCGGACATTGGAATCATTCAAGCACCAAATAAATTCAGAGTATTAACCCTAAGGCAGTTCCGCCCCCCCAAGCGCCATAGAAGTATGAAATTCACATCTGTTTTTTGATCGACAAGTTCAGATTTAATTCAATAATTTTTCTTCTCTATTGCGGACGAAAAATATCTTCTAATGGCAAAAAACACGACATAGGAACTAAATGAATTAGTAGGAAACATACTACTTCTAGTTATCTCAATTCCATTTAAAAGAGAAGAAAATGCATCTATAAAATAGATGCATATAAACATGAAACACTAACGAAATAACTTACCAATTAACATTTTCCAAAAAAGTGACTTTTGCCTAACACCTATCAATTAGTACTTAACAAACACCACACTTGATAATGCCGGTACAATAAAGCCTTTATCGTCCGCTTTACTGTACTTTATCACTTCATCAAAGCTATTTATGTGGCTTGGATGAAGTTGAAAATTATTAGCTTGGGAGTATGCGAATTTTTGTGTTTTAGTGCTAGTATTAAAGATTATAATCAAGGCTTCAACATTATCATCAACGCTTTCACCGAGAGCGTCATCTATTTTCATCACTAATAAGCCCAACTGTTGATTAGTCATTGACCCCTTATTCACGTTAAGGAAGCTCACTTTATCAATAATGTCATTGGCCGTTGTTAATCTAAATAATGGCGAGCTCATGCGTAATGCTATCATTTCTTCAAATATTTTAGCGCTAAATTTAATATCTTTAGCTGTAACATGATCTCTACCTTGATGCCCCTTTATTACTTCATTAATCAACGGCCAATTATCTTGATCTTTGTCCCCAGGAGGTAACCCAACATTATAGTTATTTGTCTGCTTTGAAAAATCGACACGATTAAACCAATCGCCATAATCATAACTGTCTCTAAGAAAGGATTTCGAGCGCATAAACTCAGTGCCCATATGCAAGAAAGGAATACCTTGAGAATAAAGTACAAACGACAAGCTTTGTAAATGCATTCTAACTCTGTTTTGTGTTGACACATCAAAGGGCAAACGGTACTGGCTGTTGTCCCACAAGGTTTGATTATCATGTTTTGAGACATAATTAATGGTATCAGCGGGATCTAAGGCATAGCCTGTTGGCTGATCGCCATAAGGAATATCTTTACCGAGTACCTGTTTACCATTGACGCGATAAAGGGGGAAATTTGATAAATTTCCTGCTAAACCAACGCGTAATTGATCCATACGAAGATTATATTCTTGCTGATTTTTTTCTTGCGTTAATAGGCCTAACACCTGACGTTCATTTGGCTGCATCAGTAAACCATTACCTAACCCTTGTGAATCACGCGTATTGTTGCCACCGCCACGTACTGCATCACGTAATCTATCGCTATAAGTACCAATTTCAGTGCCGCCAAGTTCTAACTGACTTGCCTGAATAAAACGACTATTATTCGCTACTTCACCAAAATTCCAGCCTTCCCCATAAAAATAAGTATCTGCATCTACCACACGTACTGCTTCTCGTGCTGCAAGCATGGCAATTTTCGTTTGATGGCCCATTAAGTCAAAACGAAAGCCATCAATTTTATAGTCACGCGCCCAAATAACCAATGAATCTGACATTAGCTTTGCCATCATCACCCGCTCTGTAGCCGTATTTCCACAGGTATAACAAGTTGACTGCTCTACTTCACCCGTGATGACATTTAGCCGATGATAATAATTAGGAACTATTTTATCGAGAACAGATTTATCTTTTAAACCAAACTGATAAGTATGGTTATATACAACATCCATAATCACACGAAAACCTAAACGGTGGATGCTTTGTATCATTTCACGAAATTCAACTAAGCGGTTTTTACCGTGTGGATTTAGCGCATAACTCCCCTCGGGTACAGTGTAATGTAAAGGGTCATAACCCCAATTAAAGTTATCAAATTGACGTAGCTCACTCACCACTTTTTGCGCTTGTGCACTACTCACATCAAAACTATTTAACAACGACTTCAAGCTTTGTTCACTGTTAAAATCACTTATACAAAGGATAATAGTGGGTGCAACATCACAGACTTTAGTTTTCACTTGAGCAACACTATCATTAAGATCTATCACATGACTATTGAGCTCATTCACTGTGCCGAAATCAAATGTAGGTAACAAATGGATAGTATTTAACCCAGATTTTTTTAAAGAGTTTAAATGTTTGATTCCATGTGATTTTTGCTCACTAAACGCTTTATACTTTCCTCGAAAATTAACATTAGAAAGTGCATTCTCATCAGCACTAAAATCACGAATATGAACTTCGTAAAAGACACTATCCTCAACATTTTTAACGATAGGCACATCATGATCCTGCCAGTCTTTTGGTTGTGTTGAGCTATCATTCAAATTCACCACTTGTGAATATTGACTGTTAACCGATAAACTTAATGAGTAGGGGTCGGTAGTAATAAGGGTTTCAATCTTTTTAGATTCAGGATGATAAACAGTGACTTGATATTGATAGTAAGCACCGTTTAATGAGCTATCACCATTAACATGCCATACACCAGTAGCCGTATCTTCAAGCATAGTAAGCCTAGACACTGAAGCAGGAGTTAAATTTTCATCAAACAGTAATACTGAGACCTCTTTTGCTGTCGGTGCCCACAACTTAAAGCTTATCCCCTGCTTTGTAATTGTTGCCCCTAAATCACCCACTTCATTGGCGTCATGTTCTCCCTGAGTATATAAGGCATCAATTACCGCACCTGTTTGTATATAAGCTCTCTTCTTGGGAATATTGTTGTCATCTACAGCAATCACAGACAATGGATGCTTTAACCATTGCTTTATTTTTATTGGAAACAAATTGACTTTGTAGATTTGAAAATCAACTAAGTGTGGGAATTGTTGCAAAAGCGATTCAGGCCAAGTTGTTGCAACCAACGGTAAATAGTTTGTATTACTTTGATTTACACTCGCTAATAAATATTGAACGTTAGATTTTTCTTTAGGTAAAGCAATTAACTCCGCCGTTAACCAATGAGCTGAAACATCACTGGGCAACGAAGATAATTGCTCTTGTGAAAAATAGCTGCTCACAGGAATTCTGGGGCGTTCAGTCGATAAACTCACACCTTGACAATAAATTAATATGCTAGAAAGTACTGAAAAAGTCATTAAAATTCGAAAACAACGTCTTATTGTCGTCATAAAAAACCCAAGTTTATTGTTAATTTTATTATTAACATAACTTAACCGTTATCAATTTATTTACCTAGCCAGCATATATTTCTGCATACGTATTCAAAAGCCACCACCACCTATGAATACGTATGCAGGCACTACTTATCTGAATTTAGCCCCTTTATATTAGGAGTATGTTTCCTGTAACAAGATTTTACCGGAATACGTAACAGAGCATATAAAGCAAATAACTATAAAGTCAGCAGGAAGTTGACTAAACTAAATTAAATTAATCAGGGATGGCTAGGGGAGAATATTCAATGTTAAATTTTAAACCAAACAAGGTTACATTAGCGCTAGTTTCTAGTGGTTTACTGGTACTCAGTACACAAGCTTTTGCCGCTGAAGAAGCTAAAGCAGCGGAACAAGAAGTTGAAGTGATTCAAGTAACAGGTATTCGTGGTGCTTTACAAAGAGCACAAGCAATTAAAATGAGTTCAAACTCAATTGTTGAAGTTCTTTCTGCTGAGGATATCGGTAAATTACCTGATACCAGTATTGCCGAATCTTTAGCACGCTTACCCGGTGTGACAGGTGAACGTAGAAACGGACGGACGAGTGGTTTGTCAGTACGTGGTTTTAACGAAAACTTTATTGGTACCTCACTAAACGGCCGTGAATTATTAGGTATGGGTGATAACCGTGGTGTCGAATTTGATTTATACCCAACCGAAATTGTTTCAAACATCGTTGTTTACAAAACCCCCGAAGCGGGCCTTGTTTCTCAAGGTATTGGTGGCACAATTGATTTACAAACCATCAGCCCGTTAAATTCTGAACCTACTATGACTATTAATGCGGTTGCTGAACAAAATGGTAATGATGCAGCAAATCCAGATTACGATAATACAGGTCATAAAATTTCTTTTAACTATGTGGACAAATTTGCTAACGATACTTTAGGTCTAGCCTTAGTACTTTCATCACAAGAAACACCACGACAAGAAGAACAGTTTCGAGCTTGGGGTTATGCCGATGTCAATGTAACTCCTGCTGGTGAAGAGGGTCATAACCCTCGAAGATTAACAGACCCTGTTATGGCTTCTGCAGGCGATAAAGTGCTTGGTGGTCATGACTCATTTGCACGTTCTGCAATGTTAGAGCGTGATTCAATTGCAGCGGTTATTGAATATGAACCAACAGATGAGCTAAAAATTCAGTTTGATGCGTTATATATCGACTTTAAAGAGCATGATGTTCGCCGTGGTATAGAAGAAGGCGGTGCTGAATGGGGAACGGGTGATTACTCTATTACGGGTATCGATAGTGGCTTAGTAACATCTGGCAATACCGATGGTTTTCATTCCGTGGTACGAAATGATGCCAGAACACAAGAATCAACCTTAACAACTTTTGGTTTAAATGTTGAGTATGCATTAAACAACGATTGGACATTAGAGGCTGATTTATCAGTGGGTGATGTCGATAAAAGCATTATTGATTTAGAAAGTTATTCAGGTACGGGTCGTGCTGGCACTGATGGTCGTCCATTAGCGGCACGTTCGTGGGAAATGACGTCTACAGGTGTTATGTATAGTGATCATCCAACGCTTCCTGGTGTTGACTTCACTGACGAAAACTTAGTTCGTCTTGCGGGTCCTCAAGCTTGGGGCGCACCGGTAATTGGTGGCGACGCGCAAGATGGTTTTGTAAACCGTCCAGAATTTGAAGAGTCGCTTGACAGCATTCGTTTACAAGCCAGTGGTGTTGTTGAATATAGTATTATTAGCGGTATTGAAGTCGGTGGTATATATTCCGAGCGTGAAAAAATCAAAATCAATGAAGGTGATTACTTAACTTCACCAGAATACCCAGGTGATGCGGCTATTCCTAATGTACTTGGTGTCGCAAATTTAGACTTTGTTGGCATTAATGGTGTTTTAGCGTACGACAGCTTATCTTTATATAACAGTGGTTACTACACAGCGACAGAAGCTTCTTTAGTGCAGACCGATCGTTTGGGTGACACCTATACCGTTGAAGAAGAAACATTAACCCTTTATGCCAAAATAAATTTAGAAGCAGAATTTAACGACATTTATATGTCAGGTAATTTTGGCTTGCAATATATTGATGTTGATCAACAGTCATCTGGTTTTTCTACAGTAGAAAATTCAGCAGGTTATGTCGTTGCAACACCTGTTACAGAGGGCAAATCATACTCAAATATATTACCTACTTTAAACCTAAGTTTTGAAATAGCCGAAGACCAATTTGTTCGTACTGCGATGAGTAAAGTATTAAGCCGCCCACGTATGGATGATATGCGCCCTAATGCACGTGCAACGTTTGCCTATAATGATAATCAAATTCAAAGTACTGAGCCTGAAAATGGCCCGTGGTCTGGTAGCGCCGGAAACTCACAATTAAAACCTTATGAAGCGAATCAGTTTGACCTTTCTTATGAAAACTATTTTGCCGATGATGGTTACTTTGCGGCCACCTTTTTCTATAAAGACTTAGTTAACTGGCATCGTAGTAGTAATGAATTAACTGACTTTTCTGACGTCTATATTCCTGAATTACACAAAGACTCAAATGATGATGCACCCGTATTATTAACAGGATTTGTCGAAACTAATACGGATGGTTTTAAAGGCTTTGTTCGCGGTTATGAATTACAAGCCAGCTTACCATTACGTTTAGCGCATGATGCTTTAGACGGTTTTGGTTTGGTGATGAGTGCTACTTTCTTAGACGGTAAGTTATACGAGCATGCAGGACAAGAAGAAGGTAAAGTTCCTGGTTTATCCGATGAAAGTTACTCACTAACAGCCTATTACGAAAGCAATGGTTTTGAAGTGCGTATTGCTGGAACCAAACGTAGTGACTACGTTTCTGAAACACGTGGTGGTAGTTTATCTTTAGTGCCAACAGGCAAAGCTGGTACTGAATTATGGGATGCCCAAATTAGCTACGACTTCTCAGAATCAGGTATTGACTCTTTAGACGGTTTACGTATTACCTTACAAGGTCAAAACTTAACTGATGAGAAAGATATTGAAATTGACCAAGCTGACTCGCGTTTAGTGAATAGATACCAGTCTTATGGTAGAAACTTCTTAGTAGGTCTTAACTACAAATTCTAGTAAATTGCCTTAGAATTTAGTTTTTTTTAATTAGACCTGTTAGTTTACTAGCAGGTTTTTTTTAACTTGTTTAACAATTAAAGAGAAAGCTATGATGAATGCTCCAATAAAAAAAGTTGTTGTATTAGGTGGCGGAACAGCAGGTTGGATTTCTGCAGCATTACTAAAAAAAATACTAGGAAATGCGATTGAAGTTGAAGTTGTTGAATCTGATGACATCGGTACTATCGGTGTTGGCGAGGCAACTATTCCGCCAATTCAACACTTAAATAATGTGCTCGGTATTAATGAAGCTGAATTTTTACGAGAAACAAAAGCAACCATAAAGTTGGCAATAAAATTTGAAAACTGGAAAGAGCAAGGCCACAGCTACTACCATAGTTTTGGAGCCGCAGGTAAAGGCTTAGCTTTTTGCCATTTTCATCATTTGTTAAAACGCGCAAATCAACTTGAAGATGATAAACAACTTTGGCAATACGATTTAAATTACCTATGTGCTGAAGCGGGTAAATTTGCCAAAATCAACAGCAAAGATCCCATTGTAGACATGCCTTATGCTTATCATTTTGATGCCGGTTTATATGCGCAGTTTTTACGAAAATTTAGCGTAAAAATGGGCGTAAAAAGAACCGAAGGAATGGTGGAGCACGTTAAACAATGCGCTAAGTCTGGCTTTATTCAAGCGTTAAAATTAAAAAGTGGTCAAGAAGTTAAAGGCGACTTCTTTATTGATTGCTCTGGTTTTAAAGGATTATTAATTCAAGAGAAGCTGCGAACAGGTTTTGAAGATTGGAGTCATTGGTTACAGTGTGACCGAGCTATTGCAGTACCTTCTAA
>TARA_R110001583_G_scaffold195445_1_pt1 | contig 14523 bp, 16 predicted proteins | sample TARA_R110001583 | Tara Oceans TARA_R110001583 (sample SAMEA4398432) | marine metagenome | biome: Polar Biome; feature: [MES] marine water layer (ENVO:01000295) within the mesopelagic zone...; material: water (ENVO:00002006), including particulate matter (ENVO:01000060) such... | reverse complement strand
ATGGGCGGCATGGGCGGTATGGGTGGAATGGGCGGTATGATGTAATCTTCCCACATTGATTTCATAAAATTTCAATTTATTGCAAATAAGCCCGTAAAGCTAAGTTTTACGGGCTTTTTGTTTTTTTGTGGTTTCAAATTATTTCAAATTTAACCATGAAACTTCACTTTTTTTAGGGTATATCCTAGGGTATGCCCTCTTGCTTGTTTATAGGTAAGTCTAGTATATTTATTGATATACCCCACAAAATACCCTGAATAGATGTAAAGGAGTGAGCTTTAATGTCAATATCAGCCGCAGAGATCAATGGTTTAGAGTGCCCGAAAGGTAAAAGTCAATTCAAAAAACATGACTCTAGAGGATTGTATTTATTAGTAAAACCTAATAATTCTAAGCTTTGGCGCTTCCGGTATATCTATGCAGGAAAGAATAAGGAAATGGCTCTGGGGAGATACCCCTCGATCAAGCTTACAGATGCGAGAGATGCCGCAGAGAATGCGCGAATTTTATTAGCTAAGGGTGTGGATCCGATGGCTGAGAGAAAATTGTTAAAAAAATCAACAGAACTCAGTGATAAAACGTTTAGCGTTGTTGCATTGAAGTGGTGGGAAAAGCAAAAAAACTCTTGGGGTAGAGATCATGCAAATCGAATAAAGAGATGGATCACTATTGATGCCAAAAAGATATGTTCATTATCAGTAGAAGAAATTGATGCAGGGCACATCACTGAATTAATGTTGGATATTGAATCCTCTGGACACCCCAAAAAAGCTCCAGTAATCTTATCAGTGATAAATAGAATTTTTGGATTTGCCTTAGCACATAGGTTAACAAGAACAAACCCTGCTCAAGGTTTACCGCTTAGAGATATAATTTCTCCATTGCCTAAAGTCAAACCTTTCGCAGCGGTCGTGAAAACAGCTGAGCTTATCAAGCTGATATCTGATATTGATAACACTGATAGTGGTACTTTTTGTACGGCTGAAGCACTAAAGCTTATTCCTCGTGTTTTTCTTCGACCAAACGAGATTAGAAATTTGAAATGGGAGTATGTAGATTTTGAAGAGAAAATTATTAGAATCCCAGAACATCAAATGAAAAAGGCTCGTGAGCATTTAGTTCCTTTATCTCGACAGGTAATTGTGCAATTAGAAATGCTCAAAGAAATTACAGGATATTCTCAATTTGTATTTCCTAGCCAGCGTAATAGTGATAACCCAATTAGCAAAAATGTCATGACGAACCGCCTAAGAACTTTAGGTTATGCTGCTGACGTCATGACGGCTCATGGGTTTAGAAGTACAGCCTCTACTATTTTGCATGAACAAGGTTATGAGCATGAAATTATTGAAGCTCAATTAGCTCACTTGACAGGTACTAGTACTTCTCGTGCATATAATAGATCAATACATCTCACTAAAAGAAGAAAAATGATGCAAGAATGGGCTAATTATTTAGATGAATTAAAGTCTACTCAATAGATGCTTCACAATTTTAGTCATCATCAAATGTATAAGAATCTATTTTATATTTTTCAAAAAATAGCGGTTCTTTCATTCTCAAAAGTAGCTCTCGTTCTTGTTCAAAAATTGGATGGGCAAACCACCATTTTCTATTAATGTGGTACTGCTTTTCTATGTCCAATAAAATATCACTATAAATAATAAGTCTGTTACGGATGTTCCCAGAATTATTAAAAAATTTTACTTGAATAAATGCATCAGCAATATTTAGAAACCAAACTTCAGGAATAGAGGGAAATTTATGGTCTTCAGAGTCATCTGAGATTGATGGCAAATATCCTCGTATATTTTGGTAATTGCTATTAATGTCATTACTTAGTTCATGTTTAGAAATTGTCGCCCAATCCGTTTTAGCTGTTTGCCCGCCAAGAACTTTTCCTGTAAAAACTGCTCTACCTAAGTTTTCGTCATAAACAGTCTCTTCATATTCAGGCACATAATGCTCATGAATATAATTATAACGTCTAAAAAAGTCCCCCACTGAACGGATAAAACATAAAATAGCTTCACGTGCAGTACTAGCCTCTATTATATTAAGTAGCTCCGCAGGACCACTCACAAAGGCTTTTTTAGTACTTGGTAAAGCACTCTCAAACTTATCACCTAAACCGCTAAGCGTATTATTGAAATTTTGAAACCTTGGTGTAGTATCACCATTGAAATATTTTGATAAATCAAGTCTCTCCCTTCCAATACCGTTAAACAGACTCGATATTTCATCTTGATACTTGTTTTTTCTTACATCTATATTCCTTAGAGGGTCATCAGAAAATAGATGCGTAATATCGTGAATAGATAATTGCTCTGCAATTTCTTTTAACCAGAACCTAATACGCATTTGAGTTGTGTATTCGCCAAAACACTCCATACCATACCTTTATTTTATTGTCAAAACATGACTTTTTTTAGTTGTTTAGATCAAATTGAATTAATTTGAGATTCTATAAACACCAAATGTTGCGGAATAATCCCAACATAAATGAGGTTTTTACACTATGCAAGAAAAAGAAATTTTAAGAATCGCAGATATTATGCAAATGTTTTCACTAAGTAAAAGTTCCGTATGGCGCTACACCAAAAATGGAACCTTACCAACGCCCATTTATATTGGTAATCGAGTCTTTGGTTGGCGTAAAAGTACCATTTTTGAGTGGTTAGATTCTTTAGAGGAGACTATATAAATGAAAAAAATTATTTCTAGAAAAATTCATATTGTTAATGAGTGCATTCATTTTGGTAACCAATTGGCTCCTAACTCACAAGAATTACCTTATCAATTTTCTGAAGCTGTTATGTATGTAGAATCATTATTAGGAGATGATTTTTCTGACTGCTATTTGTTCATGTTAACAATTGAAATTGAGAAAATACTTACAAGTGATTGTCCTTTCTTTTTATCTAAAAGTGATATGGCAAGAGTCGAAGTATTGTTAGTCCTCATTAACTACTTAAAAGTAGTTAATGGTAATGGTGCTATAGGGGTCGACTTTTCCGGAGGGCTTTCTTCGCTTCTAGATAATAAACATACCCGATGCATCTTAGATGATATCAATGATGAGCTGGTTAAAGCTTATTTACGAGGAAACCTTGACGTTCAAAAGATATCAACGTTGATATCCGACATTGCGATTTACGAGCCTGAGGCCGCTGAAAGGCTTAGGGATATCATTGATATCTGCATTATGGAGGTGTTTGATGACCTTAAGAAGTAAAGCTTACTGCGTCAGAATGAGCAATCAACTTGAATCAAGTGTAATCTCAATCGCTGATCAAATGGGGATGTCTGTGCCAGAAGCACTGCGCTATTTAGCAGAGTTAGGTCTTAATGGGAAGTCATATGAACAATTGTTGCATGATATGGAAGTCAGGCTATTACAGAAAAGTTTTGAAATATGTTCAGCAACAATTGGTATATCCAATTCTGAAAAAGAAAAAGCAAGAAGAGTGTGTAATGACATTTTCATGCAGGAGGTATTGTAATGATTAATCGCAATACCACACCTAGTAAGAAAAAGAATGACTGGTTCGTTATCTTTTATGTATTCTTTGTCTTCTTTTGCATTGGATATCTATCTATCTTGGCGTTAACTTGGTCTTGGTTTTCAGTTTGGGGAAGCTTCCAAGACCATCTTGTGCATATCTTGACGCTTGCAAAAATATCTCAGTTGCCTAGCTATATCGAATTTCTAAATAATGAAAGTTTGTTGTTAGATCTATATCTACATACAACATTACCCGCAGTGTTGGCTCTAATTTTTTCATTTTGGATTATAAGAAAGTACCTTTATTTGAGAGGTGGAAAAACGTCTGAAATATTGATGAATGGCCCTCGGCTATTAACCACCTCTAATGAAATTCAAAAGCTATCAAAAAGGCAGCTTGAAAATGAAAACTCTGAACAAGGTATTTATTTGCACCCTGCTGTTCAAGTATCAAAGTTTCGAGAAAAAAGAAATATAGGGTTGTTCGGCATGCCAGGCTCTGGGAAATCTGTAATAGTTAAATACCTATTGTCTCAAATAGATAAAGCACAAGAACATATGTTTATTTTTGATGAAAAGAAAGAATATACAGAAATATTATTTGATGACCGCTCTGTGTTAATAGCTCCTTGGGATTCAAGAAGTATGAGATGGGGTGCTGCAAAAGATTTAGACACTGAAAGTCAAATTCATAATTTTGCGCACATGATTGTTGCAGATAAAGATAAACCTTTTTGGCACCAATCAGCTGTTGAGTTATTTACTGCTCTAGTAATTAGCCTGCAAGACAATAAAGACTCTTGGATGTGGCGAGACTTCATAAAATTAACAACACTAGATGATTCGGAACTAAAAGCTTTGTTATCCGAATACCGTCCATCGTTGGCGAGGTTCATGCAAGAGGGAAACGAAACTTCTGGCAATGTAATGATGAACTTACTTAGTAATATCGGTTGGATACAACAGTTAGCAAATATAGAGGATCCAGATGCAGAACCTTTTTCAATAAAAGAATATCTGAGTGGTGATACTTCAACCACTAAGGTTATTGTTCAGTCTGACAATCGTTATAGATCATTATCTGCGCCATACTTTTCTGCATTGTTTTCAATCTATTGCACGGAGTATTTATCAAACGGGGGCATAAATGACTCACCTTCCTGGTTGATTTTAGATGAAATGGGGCAGATCCCACCCACAGATTTGTTGCACGAGTGGTTATCTACAAGTAGAGAGTACGAAGGGCGAACAATTATAGGTACGCAGTCAGTCCATCAAATTTATGAGCTATATGGTAAAGATAAGGCCAATACCATTTTAAGTATGTGCGGAAACTTAATATGTTTAGCGGCAAGTAGTGCAGGGGAAGATGCTGATTTTTTTAGTAAAGCTCTAGGTGAACAAATAGTTGAACGCCCTAGTATTAATTCAAAAAACCAAGATAGTGTAACAACGTGGCAAAAGGATAAAAAGGCTGTAGTCGAGGCCAATGACTTAATTAATCTCCCCGCTCCAAATAGTAAAGGAGTATCAGGTTATTTATACATAAACGGTTATAACTCAGTTTTCAACTTAACATGGTCTTACCCTGATCTTAAAAAGATTGCTGAAAGATCAATAGAAAGAAAGCAGATAAAGAAAACAAGTAGTGCAAGCTCAACTCCAGAACGAATCAAAAGAAGAAGAGCTTCTAAATGTTAACAATCTTTAAAGCTGCTAACCCTGAATATTATGCCGAATATCTTGATAAAGAAAAAAGAGGAGTTTGGACTGGGTATTTAAAAGAAGTAATGAGCCTGCCTGACTTTGTTACTGAAGATCACTATTGGAACCTAATAAAAGGTTATAGCCATGATGGAAAACATAGACTATTTCAAGATAATGGAAAAGACCACTTAGGTGCTCAAGACTTTACATTTTCTGCATGTAAAAGTGCTTCTCTTTCGATGATTGAAAACAAAGAAGAAATCGTTGAAGCACATGAAAAGGCGGTGAATGCTGCAATTCATTTTTTAGAAAAAAAAGTAGCATACACAAGAAGAGGTAAAAATGGCGTAAACCTTGAAAAAGTTCACGGTCTTCTCGTATCAAAGCATACACACTATGAATCGAGGGCTGAGCAGCCGCAATTACATACGCACTGCTTGATTTATAACTTTTGTCAGCGTGAAGACAATACATGGGGATCACTTTTCTATAGGAATTTTTATAAATGGAAAATGGCAGCAGGGGCAATTTACAGATGCCAATTTGCTCAAAACTTAAAAAAACAGGGGTATGAATTAAAGCAAGATGGAGATTTTTTTGAAATTTCAGGTATTCCTGATGACTTATTAAAAAAATACTCTAAAAGAGAGCAGGAGATCACCGAGAAACTCAATCAATTAAGGCTAAAAAGCTCTTCTAGTAAAGTAGGAAATAAAGTTGTAGTCCAAACAAGACAATCTAAAACAACAGCTTCAACAGAAGAGTTATTTGAACGATGGACTGAAGAAATGAAGGGGTTAGTATCCCCCAAGCGTAGCTTGGAAAATGTCTCTACCTCTGCTGAAATGTATATACTTCCAACTGAAGTTTTGAAAGAACTGACTACTCAAAAGACTTATTTCAGGGAACAGGATTTATATCATAAATTAGCGATCAAAGGGCAAGCATCATTTTTATCATCAAGAGATGTCGTAAAAATTGCTACTCGAACTATAAGTAGTGACAGAGTTGTTTCGCTAGGAGTAGATATAAATAATAATCAGTGTTTTACGACTCGAAAAGCACTACAAGCCGAGCAAACATTAATCCTGCAAGCAACTGAATTAGCAAACTCAAAGTTCTTTATACCACATCGATTTACATTTAGTTTTGAGCAAGGCTTAAAGGAAGCAGAAATTGATTTAGGTTTTGCTTTAGAAACTGAGCAATTAGAAGCTGTAAAATTGGCAACAAACGCCCAAAAATTAACTCTTATTGTTGGTACTGCTGGCACAGGTAAAAGTACCTCGTTCAAAGCTGCGAAACATATTTTTTTAGCCAGAAATCAATCTATATTAGGAGCGTCAGTAAGTAAAAAGGCAGCAGATTCTTTGGCTGAGAGTGCGGATATTAAAGCTTTCACTGTAGACATGCTTATTACTCAATATAACAATGGATATGAACAGTTAAAAAACCATTCTGCCCTTATAGTTGATGAAGCAAGCTTACTTACTGTTTATCAACTCAATATGTTGTTTAAAATGGTTTCTAAAAGTAATACAAAACTAGTGTTAGCTGGCGACCCATTTCAGCTACAAGCTATTGAGCAACCCGGCGCATTCAACTATTTACTAAAAAAAGGTATAGCCTCCGCTACTGAGCTAGAAAATATAAGGCGCCAAGAAAGTGAAATGGCGAGAAATATAGTTAATCAGTTTAAAGTTGGAAATAGTTTCGCTGCTCTTAAGACATTAAATAAAGAAGGTTTTGTAAAATTTAATGAAGGATATGATAAATCTGTATCCGAATTGGTTAATTTATATTTTGAACTAGAGCAGAAGCAACCAGATAAAAAGCGAATTGTTTTAGCTAAATCATGGAAGGACGTCAAAGCTATCAGTCAATTCATTAGAGATGAATTGCAAAGAACGGGTGTTGTTAACGAGAATGTTGCCGAAATTGACTGTGCTGTCTCTGACAAGGTCTTTAAACAGCAATTCGCGATTGGAGACCGGGTTAGGTTGTCAAAGAATGATTACTCGCTGAAGCTTAGCAATGGTATGCAAGGAACTATTATTGATATGAATGGTTCCGTAGATCACTGGGTTTTCAAAATCCAGTTAGACGATAAGAGAGAAGTCTCTATTTCAACTTTAGAATATCAATCTGAAGATGGTTTCTTTCCACTCGTACAAGCATACGCCAGTACTATTTACTCATCTCAGGGATTAACTGTCGATGGAGATACATTAGTTTTAGCCAATTCGTATTTTGATAGAGCAAATACTTATGTGGCAGGAAGCCGTCATAAGCAAAATTGTTATTGGTTTTTTAACTCTGAAGAAACAGATATCTCTTTACTTGATGAGAAACAAAGTATCAATATTCAAAACCGATTAAGCCTTGTTTCAAACTGGTTAAAACAGGAGAGTGGTGTGAAGTTGGCAACTGAATTTTTAGACGCTAGTCCAAAATTAACAAAACCTCAAAAATTGCATAGATAACTTATTGTTTACTATCTCTTAGATCTTTTGTTAGATTCAAGTTTAGCAAACTCATTGAAAGCAGGGAAATAAGTAAAATTGCTCATGCTTTGATATGACTATTAATAATAAAGTAATTCAAAGTGGGGTTTATGTAGGCGATAAGGTAAGGCTAACTAAAAATAATTACTCTCTTGGGTTCACTAATGAAGATATTGAGATTGTAAAGCCTATAGATGCAAAAAGCATTGCTGGTAGTTTAATTAAGTTAGATCTTAGCTGTGGTAATCTAATTACTGTAAATACTGCTGAATATTGTAATGAGCAATGACAAGTGCTCTTAGTTCATGCTTATTCCATGACGGTTTACTCTTCACAAGGCCAACTGTAAAAAGCGATTCATTTATCCTTTATACGAATGCTGTGGATAGAGAAAATCGCTATGTTTCATGTTCCAGACATACTGATAACTGCCATTGATTTGTAGCTGATAATGATCTGATTGACTCAACGTATACTAATTATAATGAAAGACTGCTTTCATTAAGTGATTTGATGTTGAGAGATTCTCATAATTGTTTAGCTATTGAGTATTTAAAAGAAAGTTCAATAGCTAAAAACAACAATTAAAAGAAAATGAACTAGGTTTTTTATGATTCCAATTCATTTAAAAATCTTACTAAAGATCTCCCTAATGCTGCTGCCAAGTTAACTGGCACAGCATTTCCTATTTGTTTATATACAGCAGTCAGAGGACCCTGAAACTCCCAGTTGTCAGGGAAAGTTTGAATTCGTGCATATTCTTTACACTGCAACGGTCTATTTTCAATGGGATGGCAACGCTCGGTTTGCTTTTGAGCTGGAGAAGTTGTTAATGTTAAGCTCGGCTCCTCCATAGATAGCCTTCTTGCCATACCTGTTTTTCCTCCACCCAAAAAGTAACTTTTTTGCATGTACTCTCGTTGAAGTTCATCACTTAAATCTCTCCAATATCCACCCTGTGGCACTTGTGCCATTATTTCAGCCTTTCTTTTTGGATAATCCTGGCCTGCTGACTCTGGCACATCAGAATCAAATAGCTCCCCCTTTTTCAAGGCATCAGCTACCGTTAAAATTCGTTTATATGGAGACGGCCATTTGAACGTTGATTTTGTTTTATCATAAATATCTTTTCGGACACCTACTAAAATTAATCTTTCTCGTTTCTGTGGTACTTTATAGAAAATAGCTTTTAAAACTTTTGGCTCTACAAGAACATACCCAAGCTCAGAGATAACATTTTTTATTACTTCTAATGTTCTACCATCTTCATGAGTTAAAAGTGCCCTCACATTCTCAGCCAAAAAAATCTTAGGTTGCGTTTCTTTAATTGCTCTTGCCATTTCAAAGAAAAGCGTTCCTCTAGTGTCTTCAAACCCCAAGCTTTTACCTGCATACGAGAAGGCTTGGCATGGAAAACCGCCCGTCAATACATCAACATCTTGTTCGATTGTAGTGAAGTTTATATCGGCGATATCACCTTGAACAACATTCCAGTCAGGTCTGTTATGTTTTAAAGTATTACAGGCATGCTTATCCATTTCATTAAGTAATACGCTTTCAAATCCAGCTTGTTCCATCCCTAAAGCTAGACCACCTCCGCCAGCAAACAACTCTACAAGTGTGTATCTTCTATTGGGTATTGTAGTTAATTCACTTTCCCATTGAGAATCATGGAGGCTCCTAACTTCAGGGAAATGTAATACCTGTGCTTTATCTATTAATCCAGTTTTATCACAGGGAATTATTTCCCCTTTTTTAATCCTTGATTCAATTGAGCGTTTTGGAAGTGATAAAATGTCGGATAGTACTTCTAAACTAAATAAGTCTTGCTGTGTTGATTGTGGATTATTCATTCTGGGTTTACCTGTAAATAAACTGATTTAACTACTGCCTAAGTATATAGATAACTGTATCGTAGGGCCAGATATTTTTTAAATTATTCCAAATGATTAAAGTCACTGCGGAATTTGTAGGACTGAGTAAATGGAGTTTTAAGATAAAAATAAGCTGAATATAAATATTTTAATTTGTTAACAATGCAGCATATTGCTTTCTTCGAAGGTTGACTTGTTGGCAATTTAAGGAGCTAGCAGTAGAAGCTTTAAATATAGGAAGTAGCTGATTAAGTAAAAGTTTATAAATTTTATTTTGAGTGAGATCGGTTAATTCTTCAATAAAATTAATCTCGAAAAGTAAAAACTCTTTCTCGGATTTTGGCAAAGGAGTATGACTTTTTAATAAGGAAATGTACTCATCTTTATCCCTAAACAATGTTGTAGCTAATTCTAGTAAGGAGTTTTGGGCGTCTCGTTTAAGAGACTCGCTGATTGAATCATTAACTAATGAAATCCTTTTTAATGCAGCATTTAAATTACAATTTTCAAAAAATAAATTGGCTGAAGTTGGTTTCCCATGAATTGTTGAAATCCAACCATCTTTCTCGATTCCTTTTAATACAGTTCTTAAAGAACATCTATCTACATTTAATGTGTTCGCTATTTCTCTTTCAGATGGGATAACACCGCCCTGTGAATATTCGCCAGAGGATATGGCCTTTATAAAATAATTTTCTATTCTTTCAGCTACTTTTTTCATGTATTAAGTATATCAAAGTATTTATAAACACAGGTCGAACCACTCAATGAAAGGAACATGATCTCAGGGATTAGCAGTAAAAAATACTAAAATAGCGTAAGGATAACCATTAAATGGAATCATTTGCCGCTTTAATGAACAGTGAAATATTTTATTTTATTTATATTCAGTAAAAACAGTAAATTGTATTCACATCGGGTATGGCCTGATCAATAATTAATTCTTTAATCTCAAGGAATTAATATGGAATCGTTTGATAGAGATTTACTCAAGAAAGCTATTGAAGGCAGTGTAGTCAGAATGTATGAAGCACAAACTTCCCAATTAGATTTATACAGGAATACTTTAGATTGCTTTTCTGCCGCGTTAGATGCTTTGATGCAAGGTATATCTATGGATGACTGGCTGAAACAAGAAAAAGAAAGGCAAGTTCAAAAAACCAAGCAAAATGCTATTGGCTCTCTTCACGAAGATATCATGGGATCTATCGATGGTGTTGATGCACTTCCGGTAGGAAATTTAGTTGATATTATTTGTCGTGATAAAAAGATTGTTGCTGAGGTAAAGAATAAACACAATACGACCAAGGGCAATCATAAAGTACAAATTTATCGCGATTTAGCCAAAAAAATTGCTGAAATAGGTGATGGATATACTGGATACTATGTAGAGGTTCTTCCTAAAGGAGCTAAATCATATAATACACATTTCACTCCATCCGATAATCAAACTAAAAAAAACCTTCCAAAAAGAGAGGATATAAAAGTCATAGATGGAAAATCTTTTTATACTATTTTAACTGGAAATAAAAATGCATTGAAAGAACTTTATGAAAATTTACCATTAGTTGTCGCCGAAATAATAGAAGAAAAATTTCAAATAACATTAGATCCAAAAAAATCAACCAGTTCAAAACATTTTGATAAAAACTTTAAAAAAGCATACGGAGAATAGAAATGGATTGGGAACAATATAACGTTAATTTGACGTTAAAATTGGAAAGTTGGTTTGAGGGTGTAGTTGGTATACAAAATAAAAAATTTAGCAATGAAGAAGTTTTATTTGAGCTTAATAAAAATACGCTTGATGCGTTCTCTGCAATGGTTGATGTTTATTCTTCAGGTATAAGTTTTGAGGATTGGATAGAAAATGAGAAGGTGAGGCAACGGCAAAAATCGCTTCAAGGAAAAATAGGTGATTTACATGAGTTAATGATACTGGCCTTGGGGGATTCTATTAAAAAGCGAGATCCATCGGTGGTTTCTGGATATGATAAACCATTGAGGATTTTTGATCTATATGATGATGAAAGCGAGAATAAGTGGATTGCTGAAATAAAAAACAAGCACAACACTACTAAAGGAGAAGACCGTAAAGCAAGTTTTGAAAAGCTTGAAAAAGGCTTAGAAATAGTCGGAGAAGGCTATAATGCTTACTATGTTACTATAATTCGTAAAGCTCATAAAAGAGTTGAACAACCATTTACTCCTTCTGACAGTACAGCTGATAGAAATAAAGCTCATCCTAATATAATTTATTTGGATGGAGAGTCATTCTATACAATGGTGACAGAAGAGGAAGATGCTTTAAGTCGAGCTTTCGATGTTCTTAAAGGTATTCTAAAACGAAGATTTGATATTAATACAGTAAATGAACCTTTACTAGATAGTTTAAAGCAGTTCACCTTTTTCAAAGTGAAAATAAATATAAACCAAGCAGATATAGCCGCACTAACTAGTTTAAATGGTATTGGCCCCAAAACAGCAGAAAAAATTATAGCCTATAGAGAACAGTTAGATGGTTTCTCTTCAATAGATCAATTGTTAAACATACCTAGATTAACTCTTGAAATTCTTCAGCCTTCAATCGAATTTATCGAGGTTTAAATGATTGGTGATTTATTAGAAAAACTCGTTAAAATCGCTGAAATAAAAATGAAAAGAGATCTAGATGGAAGTTGGTATAACGGGGTTGATACATATATAGAAGGTCTAAAATGCGAACTAGAGGAAGCTAAAGTAGAGTTACTAAATGGAAAAAAATGCTTTCTTGAAGATGAACTAGGTGATGTTTTATGGGATTTTATTTGTATATTGAAGCACCTTGAAAATGATAACAAAATTGAATTTGATAACGTTTTTTTACGAGCATTAAAAAAATATGATGAACGAGTTACTGGTATCAATAATGGTGAATCATGGGATGAAATAAAAAAATCCCAACTATTAACCTTACAAAATGAAGAAAACCAACTAAACCCATAATCCAAAGCAGCTAATTTAATATTTGATTAGCTGCTTTGCCTCTCAAATAACCTAACTCCATAGCTTTATAAGGACATTTATGTCGTACTGTACCTGCTTGGCTTTCGGGTATTTGATCAATACCATCATACATGTTTTTCCAATTTAATAAGCCGAGTTCATATCCCGCTTTGTAAGCACAAGCCGCACACTTATGTCTTCCAGAACCACTTTGATTTTTAGGCAAATTAACGAACTTAAACTCATAACGATGACTACTTTTACACTTTTTTGATTTCATGATCGATCTTTATTCTTACGTTTTAAGTGGTAATAACGCATAGGATGCCACGTTATTAAGTTATTTTCAATGCATTTTCTTGCGTTATCTTTGTTTTTTTCGTTGACGTTGTTATTTCTTTGGTCTAAGGTATGTAACATCAATAACTCGGAGAGCTTATAAAATGAATGAAAAATTAGGGCAAATTAAAATAATTGAAAAAGATTCACTAACAGAAGCACAAAATGCAGCTTGGGAAGAGTCATCTTCTACTCATAAAAACCCAATTCAAGTTCTATTGTTTAAGCAGGGCAACCGTCTATGCGCAGCTGGAACATTATCAATTGGGCGTGCAATGCAGATGATGAAAAGCAACCCCGTTGAATTAAAGAAAAATGAAAAGGCGAGTTTAGACCAGGTTAGAACTGCTTATAATAGACCCATTAATAAAGATCATGTAAAAGCGGTCAGAGATTATTTGTGTAAAAACATCAATGGTAAGTACATTCTCCCATCTTTAACAGTCAATGCAGTTAGAGAGCATACTGTTTATACAATTGCTGGAGAGAGCGTCAAGATGGGTTATCTGTTAGTTGACTTTATGGCTCATGACCTTACCGTCACAGACGGGCAACATCGATTGAATGGAATAATAGATGCTATTTCATATTTAGAAGACAATGATCGCCTAGAAGATGCAAATAAATTGAGAGATGACGGTATTTCACTAATGTTTTCATTTGAAGAAAATATTGATCAAGTTCATCAAGATTTTGCTGATTGTTCAAAAACTAAAGCATTACCTAAATCGATGATTGCTGTCTATGATATGAGAATTCCTGTTAATCGTTTAACAATGGATTTAATCGATAAGTGTAGATTATATAATGATGGTAAGGTGGACACCGCAAGTGCATCTCACAGCGCAAAGTCAACTTCATTTGCATTGGCTAGTAATGTTAGGGGTCTTCTAAAAGCATTATTTACTGGGCAGCCATCAATGGCAGATGCGGCATTTGATAAAGCTACGAATGATGACTTGGCTGATGATAAAGTTTATTCAGAGTTCTCAACAAGAATATTCCACTATCTAAACCTAGTAATCGATCATAATGAAACCTTAAGTTATATATCTGGTTTATCTAAAGGTCCAGAAAGGCAAGAAATACCTAAACTCCGTCAAATGCATTATATTGCCAGTCCTGCTGGGATGAATTTAATTGGTGCATTTATTTTTGATCTAATGAGTAACCCCAAGTTAGATGAGACCGATAGGGATACATACGTAATTAAACTAGCTGAAAAAATAGATTGGAAAAAAAGTTCGGATCTTTGGAATGGAAATGTAATAACCCATGGTATTGATAAGGCTGGAGCACCTAAATTAACCATTAATAGTAGTAATGGAGCTGTCAAAAGAGCACTCGCCGTTTTGAAAGAAGAGCTTGATTATTCAGAATATGATTTGCTTCTTGAGGAAGGCGTTCTCAGCTAATTTTATTGGTCGTTATAGAGTGTTGAGTAGTAAATTATGGTTGATGATGAATTATTATAATCTTACTTAATTGTTGTTGGGGTATAAAATAGGGTATCCCTTTTTGTTAGTTAAATTAATTCTATTTATAACAGTGCCTTACCTTTTGTATGGGCGGCATGATGTAAAAATAGAACTTTAATTCTATTTTTGTG
>TARA_R110001583_G_scaffold16234_16_pt1 | contig 14528 bp, 6 predicted proteins | sample TARA_R110001583 | Tara Oceans TARA_R110001583 (sample SAMEA4398432) | marine metagenome | biome: Polar Biome; feature: [MES] marine water layer (ENVO:01000295) within the mesopelagic zone...; material: water (ENVO:00002006), including particulate matter (ENVO:01000060) such as...... | reverse complement strand
AGTTGGCGCAGTTCAGAACTTTTCAGAAACACAATCCAAGACAGTTAGACGAGTTGGGGAAGTAGGCACTGATGGGTTCATAGAACTTGTTCCTCAGACGCCAACGACTGTTTCTTTAGAGCTAGAAAGAGTAGTTTTTGATGGGCTATCCCTTACGGAATCTTTATCTAGATCTTGGAGGAATATAACTTCTCAGAGGATACCTTTTGATATAGAGGTAATTGATCAATTTACAGGAACCGACAAAGATGCGGTTGTAACTACATATAAAAACTGCTGGTTTGAGAGAACTAGTAAGTCTTATGCATCAGGAGACTATGTAATAGTTGAGAGAGCAACTGTTGCGGCAGAGTATATATTCTCCGTCAGGGCAGGTCAGGCGGTACACGAATCGCAAGGAGTCGGCGGCGCCAGAGACATTCCAACTAGACAGATCGATTCGTCTGGGGTAGAGGCGGCAGCTGACACTGGAAACAGGCGCGGCGCGCTTGATGCGGCTGGAATTATATCCGCAGCATACTAAATAGTAGATTTATTCGAATTAAAAATACCGCCAATAACAGGCGGTATTTTTTTATTTAAAATGAGTTATTTGGTATAACATAATAAACTGGCTTACACAAAGGAGTTGCTATGTCTAGAAAAAGAAGGGGTGCAAAGATAGTGCCAGATAAAAATGAAGAATTGACAGAGGAGACTCAAAGCGAAGCCCTTGAGACTCAAGACAGTGACTCTGATGGAGCCTTAGGGGACGATAATGAGCGTGCTGCGCCATCAAAAACTTATTCAGACTTACAGGATCTAGTTTACTTGGGGAGGATTAGCGAGGATGTTGAGTTTTCAGGGTTTACCTTTAGAGTGAGGACGCTTAGTACAGGGCAGCAAAGACAGCTCGTTGAGAGGATAATGCTCTTGACAGAGGCGGAAAGATTTGCAAGAGTAAGAGACTATACGATGGCTCAGGCTGTAGAAACGGTAAATAATGTACCTTTAGAGAAGTTATGCACAGATGACACAATTGATAATGAATATGAGAAAAGATTATCTGTAATATCAGGATGGCAGTCGGTACTTGTAGATACCCTGTACAAAGAGTATGAGAAGCTTTTTGAGAAATCAAGCAATAGTTTTTTGGAGAGTGACTTAAAAAAATAACGTCGGAGCCTAGCGCCAGGCTCCGATGGAAGTTATCAAAAGAATTAGGCGTACTAATCGATGATCCAGCGCTAAACAATGTTACTGAAGCGCAATGGGCTTGGTATGCCCATATGATGTATTTGGATAATAAAGAAAAGTATGAATATGAAAGAGACATACTAGAGTACGTGGCCTCGTTCTGGAACTCAGAAGCTGTTGCGAGCATTAGGGATAATAGGGCTAATCTTGGTAATGATAGGTTCATGAATGATCAAGAATTTGAAGAAAGAATTCAATCTGGCGACTTTATGGATGCAGATAAGCTCAGAAAGCTTAAGGAGCGTATATCTCCTACTAATTTAAACACAGATAATGAAAGGGTCTCTGGAAGAAGCGCAAGGCTTCCAAGGGACAAAAAATCAATATCTAATCTAATAAATAAAAAGTTTGACAAGTAGGTTTAGTGGAAAATGGCTTATAGTGACGCAGAAATAAGAAGGCTAATCCAGTCTGTTGAGAGGCTAAATGAATCTCTTGAGGGCCGTACAGATTTATCGCGAGAAACTCGGGACGCCCAAGATGAGCTAACTTCGTCAACTGAGGCGATGGGGTCAGCAACAGAGCGTACAAGTACAAGGACAAGAGCTCTGTCAAATGATATGACCCTCCTGACCAGAGCTGCATTAGACTCTGACCGTGCTTTTGAGAATAACAGAAGGGGCGTGTTAGCCTATGGGGCTGCTGCAGGAAAAATGGTCGATGGAATGGGAACGATGGCCGGCGGAATCGCAAGCCTCTTTAGCACGACGGCGGGTAGTGCAGTAAAGAGGCTTTTCGGAGAAGTGGCAGGCTTCATTGATGAAATTAATGGCTGGACGAATGCAGTTTCCGGCTTTGGCTTAGATATGATCAAATTCTTTGAAGGCCCCTTGGAGCCCATAAAGATGTTAGAGCAACAGCTGTTCACAATGGAGAAGGCTTTTGGCGGATCATATGCGGCGGCTAGGAGTTTTGGCGAAGAGTTATTGCTAATGGGATCTCATGCAGCAAATGAGTTTTTTATAAATCCAGATGACATAAGGGCTATGGCGTCGGCATTCAGTGATTCAGGGATATCTCTGGATAGGCTTAGGGGGAACGCGGATACAGCGGTTGGATCATTAGGCAATCTTGAGCTTGCAACTCTTCACGCTAGCGCAATTGGAATGACAATGAGGGATTATGTATCAAACATGTCAGAGGCCATCAAGACGCAAGGAAAGTCTTTTGAGCAGGCCACTCTGCAGATGCAGATGTATAGTGATATAGCAAAAGAGACTGGAATAAATATAAGTGATATAGCCAGATCATTGCAGTCTGGGATACAAGGCTTTGAGAAGCTTGGGTTTGCTGCAGATTTCGGAAGACCAATGTTAGAGGGCTTTTCGGAGACATTGTCCGATATGGGAATGGGTTTTGAGCAGGCACTAACACTATCGGCAAGCCTATCAAATTCTTTGGCGGGCTTGTCTACAAATTATGCCGCTGCATATATAACCTTTCAGAGGGGAGGTATAGATATGGGCGGCGGAGGAGGAGTCCTTGGCGCAGGAATCGGACTTCAGAACAGATTGTTGGAAGCCGAAGATACGGGCGATCAGTCTAGAATAGGCCAGGTCTTAGCAGAGGGAATGAGAGATACTATAGCTGGGATGACAGGCGGCCAGATAGTAACTTCGTTTGAGGCAGAAGAGGGGGGCCCTCAGGCTCAGCAGCAGTTTTATATGCAGTCAAACCTTCTCCAGAGCATGTACGGACTTGATGAGCAAACATCAATAAGAACATTAAACCTATTAGATCAGCTGCAGGACGCTCAGGGCTCTGGAAATAGAGACCTTGTTGACTCTTTAAATCAGCAGCTCCAAGAAGAGGTCCAAGGAAGAGATGCTTCTTTGACTGAGCAGCAAAAGGCTAATGCTCAGCTCTCTGGAATCGCAGCCCTAAACGTTGTTCAGAATAGGCTCTTGTATGAGCAGTTATCCGCTGGAGCTGTCGCAGGAAGAAGAGTCGCGTTGGCTGGAGCAGAAGCGGGTCAGGAGATGGCTATAGCAGAGTATGGAAATGCAGCCAGAGGGGCCGAGTATTTAGTTACTATGGGAGAACAATTAGTGGGCAATATTATGGAGTCTGCCGATGATATGGTTGCAAGAAACACTAATTCTCGAAACTTACCCGACGCAGAGGGCGCAACCTGGGACAGCATGATGGCAACGCTGGGAGATCTCGCCACCACCACAGGCGGAAGAAGAGCGGAGAATGCCGATATCGAGGCCATGGCCTCACAGGCGCGAGAGAGTAGACGGGTTGAGCAGCGCCAGGCGGGTGAGGCGAAGTCTACCATTCTAATAGATTTTACCCCAGCAGCACAAGAGCTTCTTAGGGCGGGACAGATAGTTACTCGCGCACAAAATCAATCAACAGGGGTTTTTGAGTAATGAGGTACATGTTATGCCAATAAAAAGAGATACTATGACATTCTATTTGCCTCTTGATTTAGAGTCAATACTGTATCCGCCAGGAGTTGATATTACAAATGAACAACTTAGGCTTCCAAGGAAGTTATATTTAAACCCACAGCAGTTTAATATAAGGGAAACTAAGATAATTAACGAACAGCTAACGAAGGGTGGCTTCATTGTTCAATATTGGGGAGAGCAGCTTCCAGAGATTTCAGTGACTGGGACTACAGGATCTGCCGGAATAGAAGGCATAAATGTTCTTAGAATGATTTATAGGCATGAGCAGTTTGCAATGGAAGACGTTTTCGCAAAGAGAGAAGCCTTACTCGCAGAGAATGCAAAGAATTCCGCAATGCAAAAGGCTCAAAATTTACAGGGCGATGCCACTACGGCTATATTAGACCTTGTAACTGGCGGAGCATACTCATCTTTGTCCTCAGGAATCTCAAACTCTATTGATATAATAACAGATGCTTATGCTGGCGGATCTTATGTTGATATGGAGAAGTATCAGGTTGGAGCTCCACCAAATCTTGCATCTTTTGCCACAACAATGGATTTAGCATACCAAGGTGAAATATTCAGAGGGTTCTTTATTAATTTTACTACTCAGGAGGAAGCAAATTCTCCAGGTTTATTTACCTATAGCTTTACATACAAAGTAACAAGAAGGGTTGGGGTTAGAAAGAACTTTATGCCATGGCATAGGACTCCAATTGGCCCCGATGGCTCAACCAGGCAGGCGTCCATACCTGTTGAGGGGCAGAGGCTTGATGAGTTAACATTTCCCTACCAGAAGTCAATGATCTCTATTCAAGGCCCCGTAGACTTATCTGGAGGGCTGCCAACCGCCTCTGAGGCTGCATCTACATTTGCAAGTGAGAATTCAATAGATGCTGGTGTTGATGCCACCTCAGAGGAAGGCGTCTTGATTGGTTCCGATCTAAATAAATTTATATCAATTTCAAGCACAGAGTAATGTTTTAGTATAATGTCTAGTATAGTGAGTAATTATGTCCGAGAGAAATCATCCCTATGAAGTAAGATCAGATATATCATCATCAGAGTTGGCAAATGTTATAAAAAAACTTTATAAAGATGTTACAACTCAGGTGATGTCTGGTCAGTCTCCAGCTTATATATCTTTAGCATCATCAGGCAGAAAGTTTGATATGGTGGAGGATGGAGTATCTGTATTTATAGATCAGAATAGATCTAACTCTGTTACTCCAAAGACAAGAAGCCTAACGTCAATGGCTCCAGAGGCCAGTATTCTATTGAAAAAGAAGGCGTTTTCAACCCTAAAGGGTAATAATGATCTTCAATATATGGATAAAACAGAGCGAATGCTTTTACGAGCAACAAAGGCCTTGTTCGCCATAAAGGTACAGCAAATAAGAGCATATGAGTCGCTTACTAAGTTTAATAACTTCTATGAGAAAAATAATGAATTTAGCCTAAATCTACTTGCAGAGTTAATGTCTGAGGCCAAATGGCTAACCCTTGGCTCTCAAGAGACTGGGCAGCAGGTTCAGGCGCATATAGTGTATGCACATCATGATGAAAACGGAGAGTTTGAGAGAAACGAGAATTATAAGTTATGGTATAGCAAAGAGAAGGGCAAAGAGAATAACATAGTCGTAAGAAGTACGTCTAATGATGGCAATCCAACTCCATTTTCTCAGCTTTGGTATGAAGAAAAGGGGCAGTATGTTACTCCACAGCAGGCTGATTTAATTGATTATAAAAAACCAGTAATGACAGATGAGCTCATATCTCTTACATCAGATGATGAATGGGGGATGCTTACAGATGATAATTTTGGATTCGAAGACATGTCATCGGGGGGATTCTTCTCGGATCTTGCTGCAGTAGTAGATTATGCAACAACAGGTGAGACATACTCAGGCCCACTAACTGATGTGTTAGACCTGCTAAAGAGGCAGGCTTTCTCAAGGAGTGATAATCTTACTACGTGGATTGTTGATCCAGATAGTGTAGATAATTATTTAACTGGACCAGGAACTGGCGTAATTGAAATAACAATGTTTACAAGCTTTAATACAGATGTTGATTACACGTCAAATTCGTCAGCAGCTTCTATTACACTAGAGAACCCATATAGGTTGACTACAATACTTGATGATGATATAGAGTGTGCAATAGAGGAGGCTCTAAATGGAACAATAGGCCTGATGGCAGACTTATCTAATGGAACAAGGGGTATGCCAGATAGTGGCATGTCGGCACAGTCAATACCGCCCATAGATGGAAGCTCTGTGATATCTGCAGCGCTTGAAATGTCTGGCCTGGGAGATATGGACTCATCTCTTAATGTTGATTACATAAGGGATAGGTTGAGAACATTTTACCTTGGTAAGCCAATAATAAATCCTGCTGATTCAGTTCATTTTTACATACGTGGAAATAAGGCTGTACAAAACTTCTCTGACATAGAGGGCTTCTCAAACGGTATTAATTATGATCCAAGTCGTCCACTTGGAACTCAGGGTGTTGCTCCAGATTATGAATTAGATGATGTTATACTGAGAGCAGAAAGAATGCTTTACACGAAGAAGCAGCTTCCATTTGAGTCAAGTAAGGATAATAGCACAATAGGATACAAAGACATAAGGAAGCTTTCAGATAATTCATTTGGAATGGTTCATATCTTTGCAGGATATGTAACCTCAGTTACGGAATCATATTCCGGCGGTCAGCATAAAATGAATGTTAGCTGCGTGGATAATATGGGCTGGCTTAATTGGTCTAGGTTTGTTATAGAGCCAAGCCTAAGTGATGTTAAGGGGGTTCTCGAAGACCCATTGACTCCATATGAAATGATGATAGATAATAGCGGAAGGCTGATTACGTCTGCTGGATACGAGCTGCTTGATGAAAACAAATATTTATTGCAAAACGGAATGCTATCGTTTGATAGTGGCATTTTATCCGGAAGAAATGCAACAGAGTCAAATATATACCAGGGTCAATATAGTGGACATGGATCCCTCTATGGGTCAAAGATAATACAACATCCACATGGATTTATTTACAGATGGAAGTCTGGAATATTAACCGCTACGGCGGACTTTAATACTATTGATCCAATCAGCAGAACAGCTTCTGCTGGATCAACTACGACGCAGCAGTATTCGCTTACTGCTATGGAAAATGTTCTTACAAATTTAGACGTAGCGAATGTAATTAGCACACTGATTGTTGGTCAGCCATATAATATGGAGACATTTTTACAGCAAGCTCTAGAGGCTCATAATATAAGCGGAACAGGTGGGTTTGTGCTAAACACGTTGGATCCACTATCGGGCGTTATAGATACGGTTACCAGACAAAATAGATATTATGGAAATTTTAAACCATATAGATCAATAACAATGAATTCCGCATCATTACAGCAGATGTCTAGTTCGCTTGGCCTTAGGGAGGCCGGGAACTCTAAGGTCAAGAGTCTTCAGGATAGGCAAATATTAATTCACTTAAGAATGACAGATTTAAAGCTAAAGTTCTCAGACTCATCACAAGGTGCGGAAAATAATGTTTTAGTGCAAACTCTTCAGAGGGAGCTAGACCTCATAAGAGATCTGATAAAAGAAGAAGTTCGCCTTATTAAATCAGCTGGAGGCCCAAATGAGCAGCAGGGGGTTGGGGTAGAGATAAACTTATTTGGAGAAAGCCCATCTCTTCCTCAGATGAGTGATGCAGAAAGACTTCAGGATGTAACTAGGGCTATGATGCTTGTTGGTGCGCAAAGAAGAATAGAGGATGTAAGGCTTAATCGAGATAATAACTTTTTTATAGTATCAGACCAATATGATCAGAATACAGATATAAAGCCGTTCTTGTTGAAAATGCATCAAGGCAACTGGAAGATATTTGATAGTGGATATACAACTGTTGCAGAGAAATGTCAGGCTGCAGCATCTTATTTGAATTTAGAATTCTTCTGTAATTCGCAAGGTCACCTGGAATTAAGGCCTCCTTTGTGGAATAGGGTTCCGCTCACTGTATTGCAGCAGACTATAAAGTTAAAAAATGATACAGGTAGAAATATTATACCAAACTTTATCACAGATATGTTTAAGACTAGAATAGAAGGCTTGAGGGTAGAAGTTCATAAATTAAATGTAAGAATAGTTATTATATCACTAATGATGGGCCGGTATCCAGATAGGACAATAATTCCCGGGTTATCCGTGTCTGGAAAGGCGGCCTTATTATTCTTTGGAATTGATGCCGAAACAACTGGATTCGGATCAACAGGCTCTCTAACCGGGGAGTTAGGCTTGGGCAGCACTGGTTCTGACAAGTCAGTCTTTGGAAATCTCAGGAGTGAGGGCGGCACCTCAATTGGCAATGGACTGAATATAATCGCTACCTTTACAGAGGATGGAGATCTAATAGATGGCGACACAGAGACTATGTTGGGGGATTTTGATGCCATATTCCAAGAGGACTATGGGGTTCTAAATGACTTATTGACAGTTCAGGGGGGCTCTGCTACTGCACCCGCAGTAAAGATAGCGACAGTTAGCAACTTAAACAATTTAAGGAATTCGTTTATTAATGAATTTGGCCAAGATCCAGCCTCAGGCTTGGGAATAGGCAGAAATGGGTTTGAGGATAGAAACTTGCTGTATAAGTCTTCAGGTGGATTCTCCTCCGAGTTGTCTTCGCTTGGACTTCTGGACGCAACAACTGGCGTTAACGGATTGTTCTCTAAACTTAACCAGACTATATCAGAGAGAGATAGTCTTGTCGCAATGCTAAATAGAAATAGAGATAAGCAGGGCGAGTTAGAGGAAATAGAATCTATGTTTGCTGGAACATACGGAGACACAGAGGACATAATGAGGCAGGAGGGCGAAAACCAATGGGTTAACGACCTAACCAACACTCTTGCTGATTTTGGAGAGGGGCTGCAAAAAGTAGAGAGAGGTGTATCTGCAGCTATAGACATACTCAAAGGCGACATTGATAAGGGATCAATATACGATCACTTAATAGAGGATGATACTAGAAATCTATTGGGCTACGGATCAGGCAAAAGGTTTATTATAAATGATGATCAAATAGTTAGTGTTTCATACACAGAGTCTCCTCCGGATTTTACAAGGGTTGATGTACAGGGTGATGCGCCACTTGGGCTGACATCTGGCCTTCAGTCAACTACAGATGGAACTTATCATTGGGCTGGAGCTACAGACTTTGACCTATGGCGTCAATATGGATATAAGTATGCGTCAATTAATCTTCCATTTGCAAGTGATGCAGAGGCGCAATGTAGACCGTATGCAATGCTACAGCTTCAGGTTCAAAAAACAAAGATTAATAGGGCTAGCATAACTGTTGCGGGGAATGAATTTTATCAGCCGGGCGATACTGTATATATACCATCAAAGGGCTTATTGTACTATGTGGAGAAGGTAGGCCATAGCTTTTCATATGGAAGTTCTTTTGATACAACACTAAGCCTTACATATGGGCATCCCCCGGGAAGCTATCTGCCCACCCCTCTTGACGTTATTGGTCAAAAAATGACCAAAGATATATTGGAGCATGGAATAGCTACGTATAGGAATATTGGAGAGGATGATAATTATAGACCGCTACAGCCGGAGTGCTCTATTTTGTTTCCAAGCAAATCATTCTCTAACCTCGAATCATTACTATCACATGGAGATAATAACTTAAGATTCACAAACATGATGGTAGACCTGTCAAATTTGATGGTGGGCGGAAGATATTTGCTACTCAGAGGGTTCGTGAAAGATCAGGCGGACTATGAGCAGAATATAGGGCTAATTCAATATAATCTTCAGTTAGTTAGAAGTCTTTTTGAAAACCCGCTTCAAATTCAACAGACCAGCACAGGTGATGTGGATCTCAATGACTTTTTTGACCTAAGCTCCATAGGAGGCTTGGCCCCTGAGGCGGTTCCGATGACTCTGCCTAACAATGTTCAGGCAACGCCAATTGCGTCAACTCAAATAATAGAGCAAATCTCATACCTAAATAAAGAGGATACCTCTAATCCGGCAGGAGATATAAGGTGCATGGATAAGAGTTTGCTTGGAGCATATAATGTAGTGGGAGAATCTTTGACAGAAAGGTTTGGCGGAAGCGTTACATCTGAGATAATAGGCATATTTCCAAAGGGCGGACCCAGGCAGAACACATGGTTAAATATAAGGGATGATCTAACAAAGCTATCTAATATAATAGAGGTTGGTATAATAACAATACCTAATGGTATTTCATAGGAGGTATGAGTGTCTAATGTGTTTTCAAATGTAATCACCTCATTATCACCATTTGTTGGATTCGTAGAATCTATTGGTGACGGAGAGGTGGTGGTGAGGGTCGGCCCAGGAGAGAGGGACACTGTTACTACCCCTGACCCTAACTTGGGGGGTGCAGAGTCTGGGCTTTATTCGTCACTTGGAATAGGAACGGCGGTATTATGCCAAAGATCTTTATCTGCGTCTAGGCAAAACACTTTTATAACTTCAGTTTTGCCAACCGAAGCATTAAAGTCTGTTCCAGGTTATGTTCCGGATAATGCTCACGCAGGCTTTTCTCCTTACCCAGTTGGAAACATGAGGGATGGGGAATGCAGGCTGGTAGACGATACTGGTTCTGAATTATTTTTAAGAAAAAAATCTGCATCTATTGCAAACTCAGTGGGTGGAAGTATCTCTGTGCATAGAGATGGAGAGATGTCTGGCGTTTCACTTGTCGCTGAGCAATCTATGTTTGTAACTTCAGCGGGGAGCACAAGATGCGGATCTGTAATGAGACTATCTCCAGAGGTAAGAGGGCTTAGGCCGAAGGGAAATTCGTCTAATAATGTTGGATTTGACACAAGATTCATAGATGACTCAGATCCTATAGGGTTTTTTCAAGGATCTAATGCACAGCATACTAAGTCTGGTTTCGGCCCAAGAAACGTAGCGGTATCTGAATATAGACATGTAGTTAATGAATTTTCATCTGATTATGGATTTCTTGGAATTGACATAGAGCTGTTGCAGTCAAACTCTGGTTCTGCAATAAATGCAGATGCAGGAGTTATGAAGAGACTTGCGATGTGTATGGAGCCGGGAAGCAATCTTCTTCTGGCTCCACATGAATTAATAGAGGTCATAGCGGGCAATGTTGTTGATATATACGGCAATCGTTATGACATAAATTTTGGAAAGGTTTTATTTGGAGCCTCTGGCGCTACAGTCCCGACTGCGGCACCAGGACTTATGTTTGAGAGGGCGAAGAGAGTTAGCAGGAGAGGTTTAGGGTATCATTTCCAATTATCTACAAACATAGGCTCTGCAGACATCCCCTCCACTATGTCAAACTTTTCTTTTGCATTAGATAAAGAAGGCATTATGAAGCTTAATGTTCCAAAGTCTTCTTCTACTGGTAACGTTCCATTTGTCTCGGAGACTACGTTTTATAATGAATCCAGTCAGATTCAAACCTCCTTTGCGTCAGATGTTCCAAAGGAAGAGCTCATTCCAATAACACTTAGGGGTTCTCTTGGAAACAGGCTACTTCCAGCAATGGGTATGTCGAGAATGAAAGAAAGGGGCACTGGAGTGCGGTATACCAACAATGATAGTTACTTTCCAGATGATTCCGATGGCGATGTAAGAGTTAATCACACAAAGTATCATAACATGTGTGCTGCGGCAGAAAAATTAATTGCAAATACGATAGAGGAAGTCATTATACCGGAGACAAATAATGAGTGTGGATTTGTATATGGAAATAGCACAACCGATGGAGCATTTGAGAGAAACTTTGTATCTATAAAGAATTCTGGCGGAAATAAGCCCAAAATACTTCATATGGCTTATGCGGAAATTGAGCCAGGACAGCCGGCGATTAATTCTGGCGGAGGCAAGAGCTGCATTATAGCAGGCAAAAAGAGGTCTGCAAAGTCTCATAATAAAAATCCTCCATTCACAAATTCATTTGAATTAGATGAAGATTTGAAGTCGAGCACGGTTGATGACTCAGGAAGCAAGAGGCTAAATTCTGGCGGAAAAAGTGCAAATATAAATTTCGAAGGAGCCATAGATGTATCAATAGGAAAAGATGAAACTGATGAAAAAAGCTTTGTATTGGATACCGCTGGATCACTAATAGCTTGGTTTGGAGCAGATGTTAATAACAGAAGCGTTATAATGCAAACAGATGGTGCGATGTTAGTAAACGTTGGAGGTAGCATTAATCCAGACAGTGGAGATATGAACATCGGAAGGTTTGACTTGAGGGTCAATGTTACAGATCATGGCTATGTGGGTGACGGAACTGATGCTTCAGACTATGATCATCAGTCCGATTATATGATATCCATAGGTCCGCACGGTTTAGTTATAGCTGGATGCAAGTCAGATGGAAGGATGGTCATAAGAAATGCGGGGGACCTAATGCTTGAGAGTGGAACTAAGATAATAATGTCTGCTCCAGGTGGAGTAAGGGAGCGTACAAAGGGTAGGCCGGAAAAGGATGTTAGTTCCGATCCAAAGTCAAGTGATACTCCCGGAGCTACGATCCCAGGAGTGATAGATAAGATGGAGTGTATATCAGATGTATTAGATAGACTTTCACAGACAATTGATGCAACAGAAGATCAATAATAAACATGTCAAATATTTTTCTGTGCAGTAATATTGTACATTGTAATGCGATGAATATTATAGGTATATAGGTATATAGGTATTGTAAATGTCAGATAGTTCAATTATATTGCCACTAGTTGTAGGCGCTATAAATCCCAGAGAAGAAAATAGTATAGCGCAAGTAGACTGTGAAAAGAAAGAGTCTACCGATAGTGATACTGCAAGCATAGGGGTATACGAGGTCCTGTACCCTCAGGCCATTCCGGCAAACACTGGGCCCACAGGTGGGTCCCCATGTGTTCCCCTTTTGGGCGGAACCGTTGTAAAGATACCTGGATTAAAAAATGTAGATACTAGCATAATTTCTGAAAATGAAGTCACAAAGGCTAGAAATGAGCGATTGAAAAATAGATTAGAGGATAGGCTCAAGCCCGTCCTAGAGAGTGTGAATTCTGCTGACGCCCCAGGCGATAGTGATATTTCTAATCTAACAAATTTAGTCGAAAAACTTAGAATGCCAATGAATAAGTTTTTTAATAGAATTTCATCTATGGACTTATATGATGATATTGCAAATATATACCTATCCTCATACTTTGATGCCCAAGGGTCCTATGAAAAAGATATTGATAAATTTCAAAACGCATTAGATAGGTATACTGATGGAAATGTTTCAGATAGAGATCCGACAATAAATGTAATTGGAAGATTTAGCTTTATACCGTTTGAGACATTACATTCAATTGTTCAAGGGGTTGGAGCATCAGAGGGATTTAGCAACCTTGCCGGAAATGCAGGCGTTACATTTTCTAGCATGGCCTTAAATATAGAAGATGAAATAGAGCCAGGAACTTGGGTCGATACAGATGGTAAAGAAATAACAGATTCTCATATAGCCAGAGCTGTTCTTGAATTTTTTCCAATATATAATATGCATGAAGATGATATTTTTAAGGGTGGATCTCAGGATAATCTATGCGGCTTCTTTACAGTTGTTGGAGAGAATATATACCTAAAAATGCCCAACTTATCTGGCCAGGATAGTTCTGGTTTATCGAGCAACATATATGGACTCGGAGACATTCCAGAGCCTGGAGAGGCCGAAGAAGATGAGAATTTATTCTTGCTATTTGAGTTAGAAAAAGATGAGGAAGAGTTTTACAGAGGCGTAAGCATAACGTATCAGCCTCCGCCTAGCCCAAAGGTTCTGAGTAGATTTGTCGATAAGCCAGGAATAAAAGAAGAATTAGAGATAGAGATGGATCCGGCGGGGATTGACTATGAGAATAGTGACTTTTACCTGTCTCCAATTATGCCAAATGCAACGAATGTATCAGTGAGGGGGTTAAAAACAAGCACCGGTGGAATAGAGATTTTTACAGCCCCAGTTCTATCTAGACCCTTTTGGAGCTCTGACTATATGTCTCCTAGGGACAATATAAAGGAAGAAGACATTAAGGCTATAGTCAATTTCGAATTAGGAACAGATGGAGATCTTGGGGCTGAAAATGAAAATAGAGCCGCCCTGAAGCATATTACTGGAATGCTAGAAGATCAAGTTTCGGCATCAAATATATTTACTTTTGGAGATGTAAATTTCGATGTAAGCGAAACTAATTCTAGTCTAATAACATCATATAGCTATATAGATGAGAAGTCAACATACCGAGATATTTCATCAATGGGCCTACCTCTTTTGGGCGATTTATCTGCGGCTGGAATTTCAAAGATGGACATCTTATTGGGAGAGAAGAATCGGCCAGAGATGCTTCTTGGGCTTCCAAAGAACATAAGACAGTTGCGCTCAAATAATAGAAAATATTTCAATAGAAATACAGGTGGAACAAAAGAGCTCCTGATATCTAATAAGCCATCTGTATATAATGTTACGGAAAACAGACAACAGGGATTTGCCGCAGGAGAGTGCGCTCTGCTGCCTGAGATGTGGAAGAGGAATAAATCTCATTATATAAATGCGGATGGAAATGTAGCAATAGTTTTCAAGGGAATAGACTTTATTGATATAAGGACTCCGGGGAGAATATCTGAGGGTCATCCCGCAAACGTAAAATTTGCACTATATATTATGGACAGGGCTGGTCAGTTAGTGAGAGCCCCTGGCCCTCCAATAACTATGGAGCCTAAGTTTCCATACTTAGAGCCTACGGTTGATCCAAACACTTTTGATTTAAGTGATAATGCAATAAGCATATCAGGATATCTAGGGTCAGATCCATTGAATATAGATACT
>TARA_R110001583_G_C5669615_1_pt1 | contig 14576 bp, 10 predicted proteins | sample TARA_R110001583 | Tara Oceans TARA_R110001583 (sample SAMEA4398432) | marine metagenome | biome: Polar Biome; feature: [MES] marine water layer (ENVO:01000295) within the mesopelagic zone...; material: water (ENVO:00002006), including particulate matter (ENVO:01000060) such as...... | reverse complement strand
ATCTGTATCGGGATATCAACCCCTCCTCAGAATGACCGGTTACACACAGAGCCAAGAACGTCGCCGGTCAGGTGTTCCGCTATGCGATTGCAACGGGACGGGCCGAACGCGATCCCAGCACCGATCTACGCGGGGCACTGGCAACCGCTAAAACCACCCACTTTGCTGCGATTACCACCCCCAAGGAAGCAGGCCAGCTAATCGCCTCGATCGATCACTATCAGGGAACTGCGGTGGTCTGTGCAGCACTGAAACTTTCGCCGCTGCTGTTCTGTCGCCCCGGTGAATTACGGTCGTTGGAATGGGCAGATCTGAATTGGGATGAGAAGCGTATCGAGATACCCGCCGAGCGGATGAAGATCAAAGAGCCGCACATTATCCCGCTCTGCACTCAGGCGCTGGAGATACTCACCGAGCTACGCCAGCTCACCGGTCGTCACCGTTATATATTCCCGTCGGCCAGAGGCGCGAGTCGCCCGCTATCGGAAAACGGGGTTAGGGTCGCCATACGGACGATGGGCTACGACAATACCCAGATGACAGCCCACGGCTTCAGAGCGATGGCCAGGACACTGCTAGATGAGGTGCTGGGCTTTCGTATCGATTGGATTGAACATCAACTCGCCCATGCAGTGAAAGATGCCAATGGTCGCGCCTATAACCGTACTAAGCATCTACCGCAACGGGCTGATATGATGCAGAAGTGGGCTGATTATTTAGACGTATTAAAAAATCAAAATGGTTGAAGGAGTATAAGTGGCTTACGTATTTGATGGTAATGAAGACTGGGGCTTAAAATCTGCAGCAAAACATATGGGGATTAGCACCGACGAGCTAATTCAACATGGTGTGAACGGTGATATAAGACTTTCTATACGTAAACCGAGAGGGTTTGACCTGTGGCTTATTACGCTAAAACCAGAAGCATCACCGAAAAACTATAAAAATAGCTATTTTGCACACAATGCGCATTTATTTCCAGAAAAGGTTGACGCCACTCTTTTGAATCTCAGCCAAGAAGATTGTCGCAAGCTTGTGATAACCCGATTACAACAAGCAGTATTTGAGAGCGTATACGTAGCTGAACAATATGGACCTCTAGCGGGTTTAGGGGTTCTTGCCCTTCTGGAAGGTAAAAAAGATAGAATGCCAAGCTGCCTCTATAAAAAATCTCTAAGAGTTGAAGAGCTTGAAAAAGTGTTGATTTCTAATGACCCAATATACACAATCGACCTGACAGACGAACAAAAAAATGATTCAGCCTTATTTCGCTCCATTGGTGGTGGATTATCGGTGTTAAATGATCCTTTGGTCGAAAGGCAGTTTGCCATTTTTAAGGAAGGGATAGACACACCATATAAAGGAATTGATCTAAAGAAAATTGAGTCTATAGATGTAGACCTTGATGATGTTTTTGTTGCTGATCGTGAATTACAGCGGTTTGTTAATAGAAATAACAAATCAAATATATCATTTTATGAAATTAAAGAAGGGAAGTGGACAAGTACGCTTTTATCACATTTAAACAAAGCTGCTTTACAGGCCCACGAACGCGGTATTTGCCTGGTCGAGAATATGGGTAATAACTCATGTATTGATAAAGCTCCGTTGATAAAGAAAAAATATATAGCGAATCTTGTTTCAATAGGTGCAATTATTAATGAAAAATCAGAGTATTTTAAATATTTTTGTTATTTGTCTTCCTGCGATAGTTGTTTTTATGATCGAACTATACTAAAAAAATCCAGGGAGTATCTTTTGGCTAATAATGTTGAAGTTCCAAGTGGTGCTCCATCGGTTTTATTTTCTATAAACTGGTTGATAGGAAATCTTCATGATGAAAAAAAAGATGATTGGCCGCCTAAAAAAGCTTATCTTAATGAGGTTTTTAAAGAGCGTTTAGGTTTTTCTGGTAAGCTTGCAAAAAATGTGGCGAAGACAGTTCTCATGACAGAAAGAGCTACTGTCAAGTAGCCCTTCTAGGCAATGTTTATTCAGGCTATATTTGATTGATATTTTTAAGAGAAAATAATAGCGTCAGTTTGTCTGATTTTGTTTGTCTTGAGGTATACCTATATTGTGCTCTAGTTGTCCTGGAATAAATATATTCCACGGCATAAGGTCGATAATATTGATATTCTTATGTTCCAGTAATCTTACTCTCCCTGTGTTAAAAAGGTGCCCTATTGCCTCGTCGAGTTTTATTTTTTTTCGGATTGGTCTTGGGCCGCCTTGAAGAAAACTATTCTTTTTAACATACCTTACACCTTGTGCTCGAAATTGCTGCAGCCAGTTATCTAAAATTTGTGCGTTATAGACATATTCAGGTGGAGCGTTAAATACATTTAAGAATTGATCCGAAAAATGAAAGCAAATACTGATAGAAGACCTAAGGGTCTCGACAGAAATCTCTTGATTGAAATTTGACTCATAGCAGTGAACAATCGCAGCTACTCGACAGATAATATCAGCCAGTTTAGAAGCATGGTCTTGTACGTTAAAAAACCTACCACCAGAGTTTATTTGCCCTTCAATGCCATTGGCTATCTCAAGCCAAAGTACTTGTGACTCAGCGGAGAGCCGGATTTTTGCGCTTTCTTCATCTGGTTTTCTTTTTTTTAGTAAATCAAGGATGTCTCGTAATTTTTTAGTGTAGGCATCCTCGTGCTGTGAGCTGAGTTTTAGGTTGTTGATAGTACGACTACCTGCTTTTGTCGGAGGGCAACATACAAGTGTCCTAGCTAAAAAGCCTGAATCTTTAGGTGCCCCTTTGCTTTTTTCAAGGTACCGCTTAACCATACCTGGCTGGGCCATCATAAGCATTGACAACCTAGCTCCGGAAAGGTGTATAGAACCTGATGTCTTTGTATCAACAGTGACTGTATCTCCGCTCCAGATAGAGTTTATCGCAGGTAAATTTGTCATGACTTTACTGTCCAGCAGCATCCCACCTTCGCTAGATACGAGAGATGCGTACGGGTAGTTTTTATCTAAGCCTTGTAACAATGCTTCTTGAGTTGTGCTCTCGTAGAGAAGCCTAAAACATGTTGGCCGTATTGGCTCTGTGGTCAAATGTGTTTTTAGCCTAGCGGAATAAATTTCATCATCTTCGCCTTCTACCTTCATGTTAGCGATGGTATTACGTAGTCTTTCAAGGGTTCGCTTCCAGATTTTGTAATCTTCCTCCCACTCCTTGAGAGATTCAGTCGTTTCTTGTTGCTCTTTTTTCTGGAATTCTCTAATTTCGCTCATGGCTGCATTTTCTATTGTTGATTTCCGTTCGCCAGATTCAGCTATGACAAACGCCATCATGGAAACAGGTACAATCTTTCCCGTAGGCATCTCTACATCTACTAACCCTTGAATAGCTGTTGATAGAGCCACTATCGTAGATACGATAGTCATGGATTCTGAAACCTGATGTTTTACACTTAGTTCAAATATAAGATCACAAAACTTTGGAGAATATCCTATCCATAAAGGGCTGTTGTAGAGTGGTAAGTTAGTTTGGATTGGGTATGCCATGTACTGCTCATTATGCATGTTATTGCCCCTACTTCAGATCCCGTTTATTAATCATCATCTGTATCCACGAGTTCAATTCTGACTGGACATAGCCCACCGAAAGTCGTCCTAACTTCAGGGGTGAAGGGAAATCAGGATCGTACTGAGTAGAGTTAGAATCTAATTTTCCGTAGATAGTAGAACGGGACAGCCCTGTACGCGCCATAACCTCTTTTAGACGAAGGATAATGATGGGGTCTGAGATATTTGCTTGCTGGTTCATATGTCACCTCTCTTTTATGTTTGAACAACATCATCTTATATCTCTGAATGGGTTCCTCTCAACTACTTAAGGGGTCTAGTAGGGGGCAGGCCCTCAATGGACCCCTTATCTTGTTTACGCAGGAGTTAGAATATGACCAATAGAGACGGCTATTTTTGCTACTTGTATCCAAAATAGCCGGGGATTGCTGCGGTCCAGTTAACATCGATACTGATTGAGGTGTGATTTCGCCACCTTAGGAGAGGTTTCAATGACAGGGCCACTTCGAACAGTACGGTCTATTGACCAAGCCAAATCCCAAAGAAAACCGATGGCCGGAGCCTAAAATGATTAGTCCAAAAATCGATCAATAATTGATGATCTATTCCCAGAGTGGCAAATTCTAACAACCTGCCATGTTTACAGCCATTTTAAAACCGCCACCTCATTAAACCAAACCCCTGTGAGCGCGCGGCTTGTCGGTATATTTATTATTACCTAAGCCAAACAGAGTGATCAGCTAATACCCCAAAGGGTATTAGCTTCTTGAATCAGTGGTCATGGTTCTATCGGGGGGAGTCTAGAACGACTGTCTCACTCACATCACAAGTAAAAAAATACATCCACCACGTTTCCTATGTCGATAATCAACATAGGCGTGTAATCATGGCAGCAAGACATCCTCAGAATACAAACTTAACTCTTCATACTCAGGGCTTGTTTCAAGGCCTTCCTGCCCAGTTACATCGAGGCCCCTTAATCAAAGAGTACCTGGAGCAGATACTTAGAACAATTTGCAATGCTCTAAGGGAGCATCCTAGAACCTTTGCTGTTCGTGTAGACCTCCATCTTCCCGATTACTTTAATTACTTAGAGAAGGCAGGGACGTCCGTCATATCCAGATTTACCGCATCACTTAAGGCGCAGGTCAGCGCTGATATAGAATCCAAAAGCCGGAAAGGCCTTAGAGTTCATCCTTGTACCGTTCGTCATATATGGGCAAAGGAAAAGAATAGTAGTTTGCTGGATCACTACCATGTCGTCCTATTCTTTAATCGCGATGCATACAACCGGTTAGGGAGCCTCACTGCCGATAGCGGGAACATTGCAGCAAGGATAAAGCGGGCTTGGGCAAGCGCATTGGGCGTGGATTTCGTTTTTGTAGAAAATTTAGTTCAATTTGCGAAAAATGGGACGTATTGCGTGAATGCGGGCTCAGTACCTGACAATCGTAGTGCCAGTGAAATTTACTGGGATGATATCAATGGCAGATCAGGGCGACCGCTTGATATCAGGAGCCTAGAGTCGTTATTCGCTAGGTTGAGTTATCTGGCCAAAGCTGACAGCAAAAACTATGGTGATCGTAGCAAGTCCTTCGACTGTAGCCGAGCCTAATGCTTTTCCAGGCCCCCTAGTGCCTTTAATTGCTTAATTCGATCTAGCACACCCCCTAGTCATAATGGCCAGGGACTGTTCTTCGAGACATTTGCAACGTCGCCGGTCAGAGAGGCTTAACCTGCAAGCAGCAGCATAAGCCCTATGCTGCATACCGTGATCTCCATCAGACTGTTGCTGTGTGCGGGTGTCAGCCCTCCCTAGTCCGGTCGTCAAGGATCAACAGACAGATCCTGGCCTACTCCTTCAACAGCTTGTGGTAGCTCCCAGCGGACTGTAGTTGCCTGAATACGGACGTGTCAGGTCAGCGGTGAACCCAGCCAAACATTATTTTTTACACGGCTCCCCTATCTCATGAGTTAACCAAAGGAATTCATCATGAGATTAATCAAACTGAAAGAAGTAATGGACTGCACCGGCCTTGGGCGTTCTAGCATCTACTACCACATCGGAGATGGATCGTTCCCAAAGCCGGTTTCTTTAGGTGCAAGGTCTGTTGCCTGGGTTCAGAGTGAGGTGGAAGAGTGGATCTTGGACAGGATAGGGGAGCGTGATGGGGCAGATAGGGCAGCAGGTTAATGAGGTTCTTTAGATTGGTTTCGTTACGCGGTTTGGCGATATGCGTAGTAGAGGGAGTTCTCTCGTGGATTTCCATCCCGTGTTGAATGTTTTTGGCTGGATAAGCGACTTGTTCCTGGATTATGGCCTTCCTTAACCAATGAGGTACAACGTACTATGTAGGGGTAAGTTTCTGAATTTGACAGGTAAACAATGTTTTCAATCCACGAGTTGGTGGATGACGATTACGGTGAGTAGCAGGCCGGAGAAGGAACGATGGCAGTACAGAGCAACTTTGATTTTCTGGGTGAACACGATCCCATCTTCCTGCAGTTAGCCTCTGCTGCTGAACGAGCCTTCTCCAGCGACCCCAATACCACCCTGATTAAACTCCGTCAGCTCGGCGAAGCCCTGGCCCAAGACATCGCCGCTCGCTGCGGCATCGAGTTTGATGGGCAGACCTCCCAGTCTGATCTGCTGTTCAAGCTGAATCGTGAGATTCGTCTCGATCCTGCCATCCGTGATCTGTTCCATACGTTGCGCAAAGAGGGTAACCGGGCAACACACGAGTTTCGCACCCAGCATAAAGAGGCGATGGACGGTCTGCGCATCGCCCGTGCGTTGGCGGTGTGGTTTCAGCAGTCGTTTGGTAAGCAGGGTTCGAGCTTCAAGCCGGGGCCCTTCGTCGCGCCCCAAGACCCCAGCTTCCAGTTACGTGACCTCCACACCCAGATCGAGCAGCTGAAGTCGCAGCTACAAGGTGTTAGCCAGCAGGCCGAAAGCAGCCAACAGTTGGCGGAACTGGTCGCCAAAGAGAAGGAAGAGTACGCGGTACTGGCCGAGCAGATGGATGCCGAGGCCCGCACCTTTGAGCAGATTGCCTTAGAACATGAGCAGGCATTAGCGGCGCAGAAAGCCGAATTTGAAGCCCGCCTCAAGGCCGTGCAGACCGAACTGACCGCCCAGCAGCAGAATGTTCAGCAAGCGGTACAACAGGTCAGTCAGTCCACCCAACAGGCCAGCGCCCAGTTCACTCTCAACGAAGAGTTGACCCGCATCCTGATCGATCAGCAACTGATTGATGCGGGTTGGGAAGCGGACACCGAGGAGCTGACTTACCAGAAAGGTGCGCGGCCTGAGAAAGGTAAAAACAAAGCGATCGCCGAGTGGCCTACGATCGGTAAGCAGGCCGCGGATTACGTCCTCTTCGTTGGTCTCACACCTATCGCAGTGGTGGAAGCCAAGCGCGAGAATACCAATGTCGCAGGAAAGATCCCTCAGGCAGAACGCTACGCCAAGGGGTTCACCCCGTCGTCTGATATGCAACCCGCTTGGCAACTTGAAGGCCGTTCAGATGCGTGGACGGCTCCAGATTCCGCGACCTATCAGATCCCCTTCGTCTATTCCTGCAATGCTCGGCCTTATGTAAAGCAGCTGGCTGAGCACTCAGGAACCTGGTTCCGGGATGCGCGCGCACCCTCTAATGTCGCCAAACCGCTGCACGATTTTCACAGCCCTGAAGGATTGCTGGACCGACTTAAGCGCAGCCAGCAGGCCGCGCAGGAGATCCTTCAGCAGGAAGGCTTTGGCTATCTCAAGGTGCGTGACTACCAACAGAAGGCGATTGAGGCGGTCGAATCCGCTCTGGAGCAGAATAAGAGCAACTGCCTACTGGCGATGGCCACAGGAACCGGCAAAACTAGAACTATTATCGGATTGATGTACCGCTTTCTGAAAGCGGAGCGCTTCAAGCGCATCCTGTTTCTGGTGGATCGTACCGCTCTAGGTCAGCAGGCTATTGATGCTTTCAACGAGGCACCGCTGGAGCAGAACCAGACACTCTCAAAAATCTATAACGTCGCCGTGCTGGGCGACATGGCGGCGGAAGCGGAGACCCGTATCCAGGTGGCCACCGTGCAGGCGATGGTGATGCGGATCTTCCAGTCCGATACTCCGCCCACGGTCGATGCCTACGACTGCATCATCATCGACGAAGCGCACCGCGGTTACACCCTCGACCAGGAGATGACCGAGGGCGAATTGGCCAATCGAGATACCTCTCAGTATCTCTCCAGTTACCGACGCGTGCTGGATTACTTTGATGCCACCAAGGTCGGGCTAACCGCTACCCCGGCCAAGCACACCACCGAGATTTTCGGCAAACCGGTGTACACATACTCCTACCGTGAAGCGGTGGCCGACGACTGGCTGATCGACCACGAACCGCCGATCCGCTATGAGACCCTGCTAACCCAAAAGGGGATTCATTTTGATAAGGGCTCCAAGGTCAGCACCGTCAATATCAAGACCGGTGAAGTCGAACTGGCCGATCTTGAAGATGAACTCAATTTTGAGGTCGAAGCCTTCAACCGCCGCGTGATTACCGAAGGCTTCAACAAGGTGATCTGCGAGCAGCTGACGCAGGAGCTGGACCCGTTCGGCGACGAGAAGACCCTGATCTTCTGCGCCACCGACCTGCACGCCGATATGGTCAAGCGCCTGCTGGATGAGGCGTTCAAGGCACTCTACAACGGCGACTACAACGAAGCCGCCGTGCGCAAGATCACCGGTGCCAGTGACAAGGTGGATCAGCTGATTCGCCAGTACAAGAACGAGCGCTACCCCAACATCGCCATCACCGTGGATCTGTTAAGCACCGGCATCGACGTGCCGAAGATCAGCCATCTGGTGTTTCTGCGTCGTGTGCGCTCGCGCATCCTCTACGAGCAGATGATCGGACGTGCTACCCGACGCTGCGACGAGATCGGCAAGACCGTATTCAAGATCTACGACCCGGTGGATATCTACGCGGCGCTGCAGGAGGTCAGCACCATGAAACCGCTGGTGAAAGACCCCAACGTAACCCTCGATCAACTGGTCAATGAACTGACCGACCCGGCTACGCTGGAGCGCGCTCTGGATACCCCCGGCACGCAAGTCGACAGCAGCCATGCCCATGATGTGCTGGATGCGCTAAGTCAGAAAGTGATGCGGGTGTTGCGTAAAGCCACCAAGAAGGCCGAACAGAATCCGCAGATGAAGCAGAAGCTCGATGAGCTGGAAACCCTCTGGCAGGTCGAACCGGCCAAGCTGCATCAGCATCTGCATCAGCTAGGCCCGCAACAGGCCGCGCAGTTTATCAAGACGCAGGGGCAGCTGGTCAGTCAGCTGGTCGAGGTCAACGCGCTGCTCGGCTCTGACCGCTATCCGATTATTGCCGACCACGATGACGAATTGATGGTGCGCGAACAGAGCTATGGCGAATACAATAAGCCCGCCGATTACCTTGAGAGCTTCAACGATTTCATCCGCAAGCAGGTCAACCAGTCGGTGGCCTTAGCGGTAGTGGTCAATAAACCCAAGGATATGACCCGCGAACAACTGCGCGAGGTGCGCCTGCTACTCGACCAGCACGGCTACTCAGAAGCCAAACTGCAGAGCGCCTGGCGTAGTCAGACCAATCAGGAGATCGCCGCCAGCATCGTCGGCTATATCCGTCAGGCGGCCTTGGGTGGGGCCCTAGTCTCCTTCGAACAACGCGTGGTCCATGCCATGCAAAAGATCTACAACCTGTACAGCTGGAGTCCGGTACAGCGCAAGTGGCTGGATCGCCTCGCCAAACAACTCACCCACGAAGTGGTGATCGACCAGCAATTCGTCAACGGCGTATTCGCCCAGGATGGCGGAGCCAAGCGTCTGGATGCGCTGCTGGGAAAAAAGCTGAACAACGTACTCGATACCCTGGCCGAATCCCTCTGGGAAGCAGCCAGTTAAACAACCTTAGAGAACTCTATGAGTAACAACGAAATCGTCCAGAAACTCTGGAACCTGTGTGACGTCCTCAAGGACGATGGCATCAACTACTCCGACTACGTCACCGAGCTGGTGATGTTGCTGTTTATCCGCATGGAATACGAGCAGGTCCAGAACAAGGTTAACTTCGAACATAAGCTGCCGCACGGCTGCCGCTGGCCCGACCTACGCGACAAGTCGGGCCTGAACCTGCTCAACCATTACCGTCAGATGCTGCTGGACTTGGGTAAGGACGACGATCCGCTGATCGCCGCCATCTACGCCGACTCCCAGACCCGCCTCAGCGAGCCGCGCCATCTGGAGGTGCTGATCAAGGCGCTGGATGCCATCGACTGGTTCAGCGCCCAACGCGACGGCCTGGGCGATCTCTACGAAGGGCTGTTGGAGAAGAACTCCACCGAAACCAAATCCGGTGCCGGTCAGTACTTCACTCCGCGCCCACTGATCGACAGCATTATTCGGTGTATTCAGCCGCAGGCCGGTGAAGTAGTGCAGGACCCAGCTGCCGGTACAGCTGGATTTTTGATTGCCGCCGATGCCTATATCAAACAACACACCGACGATCTCTACGACCTCGATGCTAAGGCGCAACGCTTCCAGCGCAATGATGCTTTTATCGGCATGGAGTTGGTGCCCAACACTCGCCGTCTGGCGCTGATGAACTGCCTGCTGCACGGCATGGAGGGCGACAACGAGGGCGTTGTGCATCTGGGTAACACCCTCGGCCTGCCCGGCACCCAACTGCCCAAGGCGGAGTTGATCCTCTCTAACCCGCCGTTTGGTACCGCCAAGGGCGGCGGTGGCCCGACCCGCGACGACTTCACCTACAAGACCAGCAACAAGCAGCTGGCCTTTCTGCAGCATATCTACCGTGGCCTTAAACCCGGTGGCCGTGCCGCCGTGGTCATCCCCGATAACGTGCTGTTCGAGGCCGGTGTCGGCAGCGAGATCCGTCGCGACCTGATGCACAAGTGCAACCTGCATACGATCCTGCGCCTGCCCACCGGTATTTTCTACGCCCAGGGGGTCAAGACCAACGTGCTGTTCTTTACTCGTGGCACCGCCGCCAATCCCCGGCAGGAGGAACACTGCACCGACAACGTCTGGGTCTATGACCTGCGTACCAATATGCCCAGTTTTGGAAAGCGCACACCTTTTGATGACCGCTACCTGACGCCCTTTGAGACGGTCTACGGCGACCAACCCAATGGCACCAGTCCACGCAATGAGGGTGACTGGAGTTTCACCGATACAGACACAGAACACACCGAAGAAAACAGCCGCTGGCGTTGTTTCACCCGCGACACTATCCGCGACCAGAAAGGCGACTCACTGGATATCAGTTGGATCAAGGACGACGACAGCGTCGATGCCGCCAACTTGCCGGAACCGGATGTGCTGGCCGCCGAGGCGATGGGGGAACTGACCGAGTGTCTGCGCGAGCTGGATGGGTTGATGCAGGCGTTAGGGGCTGGGGATCAGGCAGTGGCGCAGCGGGCGTTGTTGGTTGAAGCGTTGGGGTTGGAGGCTGAAAATGAGTGAAGAGCAGCTTCCATCTGGCTGGACTTTAGGCCCTCTATGCAATGCTATTGATACAAATGGCCTAATATCTGACGGCGACTGGATCGAGTCAAAAGATCAAGATCCTAATGGCGACGTACGCCTTATACAGCTAGCCGATATCGGTGATGGCTCATTTAAAAATAAATCGCAGAGATTTATGACATTTGCAAAAGCTGAGGCAATGAACTGCACACTGCTAAAGCCTGATGACGTACTTATAGCACGGATGCCCGATCCACTTGGGCGTGCTTGCATCTTCCATGGTGTCGGCCAAAAAGCGGTAACAGTCGTAGATATTTGCTTAATACGAACTACGGAGCGCTCTGCTCTGACTAATCCGCTTCTGATGTACTGGATAAATACGCCTACAGTCAGGAACGCAATAGCTTTGCAAGCTACAGGAACTACACGAAAGCGAATTACTCGGAAAAAGCTGGAGGCTTTCCAGCTCCCCATTCCCCCCCTAGCCGAACAACAACAGATCGCCGCCCGGCTGGACGCGCTGCTGGCTCAGGTGGACACCCTCAAAACCCGCCTCGATAGCATCCCTTCTATCCTCAAACGCTTCCGGCAATCCGTCCTCGCCGCAGCGGTGAGTGGGCGGTTGACCGATGCATGGAGGGAGGGCTTTGATGATGATCCTGTAGCTGAGCTTAAGGTGGCTATTGGACAAAAAAACGACAAAACGAAGAAGATTGAGGCTACTGCCCACCATGATGAAGTGACCAAACTATTTCCATCAGAATGGGCAGTTTCTAACTTGGATGGGCTTTTCAAGTTCATTGATTACAGAGGTAAAACACCAAAGAAATCGTCTGCTGGAAAAAGGCTTATTAGTGCGAAAAATATCAAGATGGGGTTCATCCAAGAGGAGCCTGTTGAGTACCTCAACGAGGAAGACTATTGCTCGTGGATGACGAGGGGATTTCCAAGGCCAGGAGATATTTTCTTTGTGACTGAAGGCCACACCATGGGGTGTGTCGCTTGGAATGATAGGCAAGATGAGTTTGCTCTTGCCCAACGAACGATTACCCTTCAGCCATATTCTGTGCTTGATACAAAGTTCTACCTGTACTTTATGCTTACTCATCAGTTCCAACGCCTTGTTGATCTGAACGCTACCGGATCTGCCGCTAAGGGAATAAAAGCATCAAAATTCAGAGGATTGCCGGCTCCGTTTCCTTCCAAAAGAGAACAAACCGAAATCGTCCGCCGCGTCGAGCAGATGTTCGACTTCGCCGACCAGATTGAACAACGGGTCAAGGATGCCCAGTCGCGGGTCAATCACCTCACCCAGTCGATCCTCGCCAAAGCCTTCCGTGGCGAACTCACCGCCGATTGGCGCGAACAGAACCCCGACCTGATCAGCGGCGACAACTCTGCCGAAGCCTTGCTTGAACGGATCAAAGCGGAATCAGCGGCGATGGTACCGAAGAAAGGAAGCAGAAGGAAAAAAACAGGATGAGCTACAAGGCTGAATTCAAGGGATGGGATCAGCTCGATCTATCCGACCTGATCGTGGCGTACCGAAAGGCCAAGGCCGATCACTTCTTCGAGAATAGTTTTCCGACGGCGGTGAAGTTTGCCGAGTACGAGCAGGTCCTACTTGAGAACCTGACAGCGCTACTTGAAACGCTTCAGAAGGCGCAGGGGTTCAAAAATAACAAAGAGCTTTTGGGCGACTGCCGGTTAGTACCGAAAAAACTCGGACGGGAACCTAAGGCAGGTGTGGCCAATGGGCACACGCATTTCTCGGATCATGACCGCGAGTTCGAGTACCTGTGCGAATACAACGATTTAGTTCCAGAGTTCCGGATAGTCGGTGATTTTCCGGTTGATGCTCATGTCCTGTCCGCCCTTTGGATCAATATGGTGGGGCACCAGTTTGATAGCTGCTTGGATGACTCCTGTTACGGTGCTCGCCTACGCCGCATCCGCGACGAAGAAGTTATCGACAAGAAAGCACCGAAGCCTTTTCACATCACCGCCATCGGTTCTTTTACTCCTTATTATCAGCCCTACCAAAAATGGCGTTCTGACGGCCTCAATGCGATCCGTGACGAGCTGGAAAAAGATAGAAAAGTGGTCGCGGTTTCGCTCGACCTTCGCAGTTATTATCACTTGCTTGACCCAGCCATCATTGCATCCGAGGCGTTCCAGAAAGAACTCGGTCTGGTCGAAGATAAAGCGCTCACTGTCGACGAACAGGATTTCACTGCTCAACTGGGCAAACTCTTAAATCAGTGGGCTAAACAGGCAAAGAAATTTGCTGCCGAGCTGCAAAAGGGGAAAGGCGTATCAGTCAACGGCGGACTGGTAATAGGCCTGACGGCGTCACGGATTATTTCCAATGTTGTGCTGCACAGGTGGGACAAACTGATTCGGGAACAGGTTACCCCGATACACTACGGTCGGTATGTCGATGACATGTTCTTGGTTTTGCGAGATCCGGGGACGATCAAAAGTACGGATTCGCTGATGAGTTTCTTACAAGAGAAGCTCGGAAGTAACACGCTCACTGAAAATAAAGGCAAAGGCAAACCGAAAGGGGTCTGGCGAATCAAGCTCGGTAAGGACTACCAGAAAAAATCGGTTATCGAGCTACAGGCCGACAAACAAAAGCTGTTTGTCCTTCAGGGGCAAGCTGGATGCGATCTGCTTGATAGCATCGAGAAGGAGATCTACGAGCTATCCAGTGAGCAGCGCTTGATGCCATCGCCAGATCAATTGGAGCGATCCACAGCAGCGCGGGTGCTATCTGCAGCAGGTTCAGTGGGAGAAGGGGCAGATTCGTTGCGGCGTGCTGACGGTCTTACGATCAGGAGACTGAGTTGGTCTCTCCAGCTGCGGCATGTGGAAACACTCGCACATGACCTACCCGCCAGTGCATGGAAGAAAGAGCGAGCTGAGTTCTATCAGTTCGCGCACAACCATATCCTAAGGCCCGATCAGATCTTTGCGCACTACATGTACTTGCCCCGGCTACTCGGCTTTGCGATAAGTATGGGCGAATGGGAACAGGCGGAAGCGATCGTTCGGCGGTCATTTGATTGCCTGACTCAGCTAGCAAAAGCGAAAATTCACGTAAGCCATATTGCTATCAACGGCTGTGAGTGTTCGCCGAGCGACGAAGTTTGGAATTATGTACACGGTTCTTTGGCCTGGGCCTTCATCGATGCTGCAGCAAAGTACTATGACCCACAGAGCCTTTTAGCAGAAAAACAAAACTGGAAAGAACCGAAGCTGGCGAATATATTTATGGACCAGCTTTGGAAAGAGCTGAGCGTTGCTGATGGTCTTGACTGTCTGATCGGGAGTGAAGATTTCTACGACAAGGCCCCATTACTCGCCATCTGCGATCTCGCTAAAACACCCTACAAGCGGGTTCTTTCAAGCAAGTCTGCTGCGGCACTACTTAAACGCCGAGATAAGAATAAAGGTAACTATTCAGCTCAAAAAAACTGTGAAAGTTCTTGACAGG
>TARA_R110001583_G_scaffold93517_1_pt1 | contig 14587 bp, 14 predicted proteins | sample TARA_R110001583 | Tara Oceans TARA_R110001583 (sample SAMEA4398432) | marine metagenome | biome: Polar Biome; feature: [MES] marine water layer (ENVO:01000295) within the mesopelagic zone...; material: water (ENVO:00002006), including particulate matter (ENVO:01000060) such as...... | reverse complement strand
GAATATCAATACCAATATTTTTAAGTGATTTTGTATTTTCATTTGGGGTTTTATCATATCCTGCAACATTTTTACCATTGCTTTTAAAATAATTTGCAATAGCGCTCATACCGATTCCACCGATACCAATAAAATAAACGTTATGTATATTGTCTAAATTCAATTAACTAATTATTAATTTTTCAATTTCTGTTACTATATCTTTTGTTGCATTTGGCAACGCCAATTCTTTTATGTTATTACTTAGTTTTTGTTGCAAATCTTTATCATTTATCAATTCCAAAAACATCTTTTGAAATAGTTCTATTTCGGATTCCTTTAACAATATTGCCGCATTTTTAGAAACAACAGATAGTGCATTTTTTGTTTGATGATCTTCGGCAACATTTGGTGATGGAATAAAAATTACAGGCTTCCCAACTATACATAATTCTGAAATTGAGCTTGCTCCTGCTCTACTTATTATTACATCAGCTGCCGCATAGGTTAAATCCATTCTATTTAAAAAGGCATGGGTTTGAATTCCTTCTACTCCATCATATTTTTTAAACTCATCATAGTATAATTTCCCTGTTTGCCAAATTACCTGAATATTATTTTCAACCAGCCATTTAACATGCTTTTCAATTAAATTGTTAATAGCTCTTGCTCCAAGACTTCCTCCAATAACAACAAGCGTTTTTTTATCACTCTTTAATTTAAAATACTTTTGAGCTTCTTCTCTTTTATTCTCAACATTTAATAAATCCTGACGAACAGGATTTCCTGTTTTTATAATTTTTCCAGCTGGAAAAAAACGTTCCAACCCTTCATAAGCAACACAAATTTTTTGTGCCTTTTTCCCAAGTAATTTATTGGTTATTCCTGGATATGAATTTTGCTCTTGAATCACTGTTTTTATTCCTAATCTACTGGCCATAAACAATGTTGGTCCGCTGGCAAAACCTCCTGTTCCAATTACAATTGATGGTTTAAATTTTTTAATTATTTTATATGCATTAAAAAAACTACTAAATAACTTAAAAGGAAATGCTAAATTTTTTATCGTTAACTTTCTTTGCAATCCAGAAATCCATAAACCTTTAATTTCATAACCAGCTTGTGGAACTTTCTCCATTTCCATTTTATCCTTTGCCCCAACAAATAAAAAATTAGCATCTGGATATCTTTCCTTTAGCTCATTTGCTATTGAAATTGCTGGATATATATGACCTCCCGTGCCACCTCCACTTAATATGATATTAACCGATTGCTTCATGTAAAATATCTAAAGGGTTCTCTTCGTTTTCTTGACTTTCTTCTTTTTCTTTATCAGCTGTAACACTTAAAATTATTCCAATAGCAAAACAGGTCATCCAAATAGAAGTACCTCCGCTACTAATTAGTGGTAAAGTTTGTCCAGTAACTGGAAATAAGTTTACTGCAACTGCCATATTTATTAAAGCTTGAAAAATGATTGGCAATCCAACGCCAATAATTAATAAAGTCGCAAAAATTGTTGTTGCTTTTTTGGCAGCTACTAATATTCTAAACAGCAATAATAAATACATTAGAATTACTGTTAAAGCCCCAAATATCAATCCATATTCCTCAACAATTATGGCAAAAATAAAATCGGAAGAAGACTGAGGTAAAAAGTTTTTTTGAATGCTTTTCCCTGGACCTCTACCTTGCAATCCTCCACTTGCAATTGCTATTTTTGCTTTTTCAACTTGATAACCTTCTTCGGCATTTTTATCTGAAAAATTCTCAATTCTACTTATCCAAGTATCAACTCTATTTGGCATCACATTTGGAAATGCTTTTGAAGTAAGCACAAATAGAGTCAATGCTAAAACTCCTATCCCCACAATAGAAGCTAAATATTTAATTGGATAACCTCCTATAAAAGTTAATAACAATACCATAGAAAAAATGATGGCAGTTGTTGAGAAATTTGCAGGCAATATAAAAACTAATGTTCCTGCTACTGGCAGCCATAATTGCCATAAACTTTCTTTAAAAGTTATGATTTTATCTTTATTTTTAGCTAAGTAACGGGCCACATAAACCATTAAAACCAAACCTGCTAAAGTTGAGGTTTGAAATCCTACACCTATAAATGGAATTGTAATCCACCTACTTGCATTTGCTCCACCAATAACGGTTCCTTTTGTTAGGGTAATAATTAGTAAAACTATTACTAAGGGCAACATTAAAACAGAACCTCCACTAAAATATCTATATGGAATTTTATGAACTCCATAAATAATTAAGAAACCGAAGAATAACAACACGATATGCTTTAATAAATGATATGTAGTTGTTCCAGAGTTGGCAACATATACCAAATTAGTACTTGCGCTATACACAGGCATAAATGACAATAAAGCCATAAAACCTACAATAGCCCAAATAGCACGATCTCCTTCAATATTTCTTAATATATTCTTCATTTACAATTCTCTCACTGCTTTTTTAAATTGATTACCTCTATCCTCGTAATTTTCAAACAAATCAAAACTTGCACAAGCAGGTGATAATAATACAGTATCTCCTTTTTCAGCAATTTTATATGCAACTTTTACAGCTTCTTCAGCACCAGCAGTTTCTACAATTAAATCAATTACATTTGAAAAAGTTTGCATTATTTTATGATTTTCCATCCCTAAACAAATTATTGCCTTTACTTTTTCTCTTACCAGTGGCATTAAATCCAAATAGTCATTTCCTTTATCAACACCCCCAACTATCCAAACGGTAGGAGTTCTCATACTCTCCAAAGCATAATAAGTTGCATTCACATTTGTTGCTTTAGAATCGTTGATGTATTGCACCCCGTTTATTCTTAAAACATTCTCTAATCTATGTTCCGCACCCTCAAAATCTTCTAAACTTTCTCTAATTTGATCTTTTCTAACTTTTAATAATGATGCAGCCATTGCAGAGGCCATTGCATTTTTAATATTGTGATTTCCCTTTAAAACTAAAGTTGATTTGTTCATTATTATATCTTCTGTTTTATACTTTATTATAATATTATTGTCTTTTAAAAACACTCCTTGTTCCAATTCAGTTTCTAATGAAAAAGGCAATAGTGTTGCTCTTACTTTATGATGTTTTAACCAATTTGAAATAACTACATCATCATAATCATAAATTAAAAAATCATTTTCTGTCTGATTTTCTGTAATTCGAAATTTTGAATTGATATAATTTTCAAATTTATACTCATACCTATCTAAATGGTCTGGCGTTATATTTGTAATTATTGCAATATGTGGTGCAAAATTTACAATACCATCTAGTTGAAAACTACTCAATTCCAACACTTGAACATCAAACTTGTTTTCTGCAACTTGTTGCGCAAAACTTTTTCCAATGTTACCACCCATTCCAACGTTCAAATTCGCTTTTTTCAAAATATGGTTTACCAACATTGTTGTAGTTGTTTTACCATTTGAACCCGTAATACCAATAATTATTCCGTTCGTATATTTTGAAGCAAACTCAATTTCAGAAATAACAGGAATTCCTTTTTCCTTCAAAAGTTTTATTAATGGAACTTTATCAGGTATTCCAGGGCTTTTCATCACTAAATCCGCTTCAAAAATCTTAGATTCAGTATGCTTTCCTTCTTCAAAAAGAATGTCATTATTTAAAAGAACTTCTTTATACTTTTTTGCTATTAATCCTTTATCTGAAACAAATACATCAAAACCTTGCTGCTTTCCCAGAATAGCTGTTCCAACTCCACTTTCTCCTGCACCAAGAACAACAAGTTGATTTAATTTATGATTTACAATTGACGATTGATGATTGCTTTCATTTTCCATTCTCAATTATAATTTTTGTTTCTCATTGTTTTAATTGATGCTACAACAATTGAAACTAGCTCATCTGCTTCCTTATGTAATCGTTTTATTTCATCATGATTTTCGTTACTTATTGCTAAAAATATTTCTAAAAAAAACATACTCTCATCTGCTTCTTCTTCTACAATCTTTAATTTATTTATAAAATCCGCATTTGATTTAGCTCTGCAAGCAGCTCTATAATTTGCCCCAACAGAACTTGAACACCTAATTAATTGCCTGCAAAAAGCATCATAATCTCTTGAAGTTGTATATTCTTTACACAACCTCCAGCAATCAATTGCAAATTTTTTTGTTCTATTTTTTAATATTTCTTTCATTAAAAATTTCAATTCGTAATTCAAAAATCATAATTCCTAAATCTACTATCGTAACTTTAATGTTACTATTGTTAACACCGCTAACATAATTCCAACAATCCAAAATCGTGTTACAATTTTACTCTCGTGGTAACCAGATTTTTGATAATGATGATGCAAAGGCGACATTTTAAAAATTCGTCTTCCTTCTCCGTATTTTTTTCTCGAATATTTAAAATAACTCACTTGAAGTATTACGGATAATGTTTCAATAAAAAATACTCCTGCTAAAATTGGAATCAATAATTCTTTACGAACAGAAATTGCCAAAACAGCTATAATCCCACCAATTGTTAAACTTCCTGTATCTCCCATAAATACTTGTGCTGGATAGGTATTGTACCATAAAAAACCTACCAAACTTCCAACAAAAGCTGCAATAAAAATGGTCATTTCACCAGAATTTGGGATATACATGACATCTAAATAATCTGCAAAAATGATATTTCCCGAAACCCATGCAAAAACCCCCAAAGTCAGCACAATTATTGCAGAAGTTCCAGCTGCCAACCCATCAATTCCATCTGTTAAATTAGCTCCATTTGAAACCGCTGTAATTATAAAAATTACAATTGGAATAAAAATTAACCAAGCATAATCTCTTAGACCAGAACCAAAAAAATCTAAGGCAGCAGCATAATCCAGTTCGTTATTCTTTAAAAAAGGAATGGTAGTTTTGGTTGATTTCTCGGCTGTTGCAAATAAAACTGGAACCCCAGATTCCGATTGGGATTGTAATTTATTTGGCAATTTTTCTTTCATTGTAACATCTGGATGAAAATACAGCATTGCTCCAACAAAGACCCCTAATGTTATCTGACCTAAAATTTTAAATCTCCCTTTTAAACCTTGTTTATTTTTTCTAAATATTTTAATATAATCATCTACAAAGCCAATAATCCCCATCCAAACTGTGGTAACTATTAATATAATGATGTAAACATTGTTAATTTTTGCCAATAAGAAAACGGGGATTAGCGTTGCCAAAATTATTATTATTCCACCCATTGTAGGGGTTCCAGACTTCTCAACCTGACCTTCCAAACCTAAATCACGAATGGATTCTCCAACTTGTTTTGCCTGTAAATAATTTATGATTCTTTTACCATAAATAGTTGAAAATAATAATGAACCTATAAAAGCCAATGCAGAACGAAACGAAATGTATTGAAACAAACCTGCTCCAGCGACATCATAATGTTTTTCTAAATATTCAAATAAATAATATAGCATCTCTTAACTTTCTATTTCTTTTAATAGTTCTGATATTTTTTCGTAATCGTCAAAATGAGAACGAACTCCATTCACTTCTTGATACGTCTCATGACCTTTACCAGCAATTAGAATTATGTCTCCTTTTTTTGCGAGTTTAACCGCTGTTTTAATTGCTTGAGTTCTATCTAAAATTGATAGCGTTTTTTTAAAATTTTGAGACTCAACACCCTCTTCAATTTCATTAATAATGGTTTGAGGATTTTCACTTCTTGGATTGTCAGAAGTAAAAATAACTTGCGTACTTAATTGAGATGCTATACGTCCCATTACAGGACGTTTAGCTTTATCTCTATCTCCACCGCATCCCACAACGGTAATCACATGTTCGTTTCCTGTTCTAATATTGTTTATTGTTTCTAATACATTTTTAAGCGCATCAGGCGTATGTGCATAATCAATTATTGCTGTTACTCCTTCATTTGAAACAAAATGTTCAAATCTTCCACTTACACTTTCTAGCTCACTAATTATTTTTAAAGCTTCCGTTGATTCTAAGCCTAATAATTGTGAAATTCCATAGACTGCTAATAAATTATAAGCATTAAAACGACCTATTAATTTTGTCCAAATTTCTTGATTATTTATATTTAAAAACAATCCGGAAAACTGGTTTTCTACTATTTTAGCTTTAAAATCGGCAACTGTTTTTAATGCATATGAATACTTTTTAGCTTTTGTATTCTGAAGCATTACAGCTCCATTTTTATCATCAATATTTACCAAAGCAAATGCTGTTTTTGGCAATTCATCAAAAAATGATTTTTTTACATCTCTGTAATCACTAAAACTTTTATGATAATCTAAATGGTCGTGTGTTAAATTTGTAAATACGCCACCTTCAAATTGCAATCCTGCCGTTCTTTTTTGATCAATTCCGTGCGAACTAACTTCCATAAAACAATAAGCTACACCTGCCTCAACCATTTCATTTAAATACTTGTTAATTGCCAAAGAATTTGGTGTTGTATGCGTGGCTTGGTATTGTTTATCTCCAACTAAAATTTTAACTGTTGATAATAATCCTGCCTTATAGCCAGCTTTTTGAAATAAATTATGCAGTAAAGTTACTATTGTGGTTTTTCCATTTGTGCCAGTAACACCAACTAGTATTAATTTTGAAGAAGGACTATTATAATAATTTGAAGCTAATAAAGCCAAAGCTTCATTAGAATCTTCTACCAAAACATATGTAATTTCACTCTTTAAATTTTCAGGAAATTCTTCACATACAATTACTTTAGCACCTAATTCAATAACTTTTTCAATGAATTTATGCCCATCAAAAACCAATCCTTTTTGTGCAATAAACACATCATTTGGTTGAATTTTTCTTGAATCAAATTGCAGTTCATTTACAAACACGTCTGTACTTCCATTAATTTTTTTAACAGAAACATTAACCAATATGTTTTTAAGTAATTTCAATTATGCTTTTATTGTTATTATTGAACCTTTAACTAGTATTTCACCTTCTTTTATTGATTGCTCATGTACTTTTCCATTTCCAGAATAATTAACTTTTAATCCTAAATTTTCAAGTAAAGAAATGGCGTCCATAGCCGCCATTCCTTTTACATTCGGGATTGAATTAAGTTCTTTATTAGAAATTGTATAATATTTTTCGAAATTGCTTTTAACACTTTCAAAATCTGGAGATTTATTATCAATCTCGTTTATAATATGATTTGTTGAATAAATTTTTTGAGCGATATCTTTAAAAACTGGTCCCGAAACATCCGCCCCATAATAACCTTTTTTAAGGTTTGGTTTATGAATAACCACAATACATGAATATTTTGGGTTTTCCGCTGGAAAATATCCCGTAAAAGACGAAATATACTTTTTATCTGAATCCCAATCATTTAACCAATATTCCGTACGAGCAGTACCTGTTTTACCTGCCATTGAAAAATTTTCGGAATATAATTTACTCCCAGTTCCTCTTACAACAACGTTTTTTAAAACCTCTTGTACTTTTTTTATAGTTTGAATGGAACAGATAGACGGATCTATCACCTCTTTATCAAAATTTTCAACATTTTTATTCCAAGATCTAATTTCTTTTACAAACTTTGGTTTTACCATTTCACCATCATTTGCAATGGCATTGTAAAAAGTTAAAGTTTGCAAAGGTGTTAATGTTAAATTATAACCATATGCAATTGAAGGCAATGCATTTTTACTCCACTTTTCTTCACCAGGGCTTGGTATTTCTGGACTTCCCTCTCCTTTAATTGGAATCCCTAACTTTTCATTCAAGTGCATTTTCTTTAAAGCATTAATAAATTTTTCTGGAGTTTCACCAAAATTCTCATCAATTAATCTTGCAAAACCAATATTAGACGATACTTCTAAGGCACGCGCAGCTGATATTTTACCATATCCACCTCGGTGAGAATCGTTAATATATCTTCCATGCATTCTATATCTTCCGTTACCCGTATCAACAACAGTGCTTGTATCAATTTTACCAGATTCCAATGCAGCAACAAACGACATTACCTTAAAAGCAGATCCTGGCTCATGAGATTCATAAATAGCATAATTTCTTTTTTCATAGTATTTCCCCTCAGAACTTCTTCCTAAATTTGAAATTGCTTTTACCTCTCCTGTTTTTGTTTCCATAACCACTACACAACCGTGTTCAGCATCATAATATTCCAATTGCCTTAACAAAGAATGATGCGCAATATCCTGAATATTAACATCTAATGTTGTAACAATATCCTTTCCATTAATTGGTTCTTTTTCATTATTATCATTAATTGGCTTCCATTGCCCTTTGGCAATTTTCTGCTTCATTCTAAGACCATTTTTTCCAGTTAAATAGCTTCTATAAGCTCCTTCAATCCCTGGCGCCCCTCGGTAATCATCATAACCAATTGTTCTTTCTGCTACTTTCCCTAAAGGATGAGCTCTAACCGTTGATTGTTCTGCTATAAAACCACCTTTGTACATACCTAAATTAAAAATTGGAAAATTTCTAATTTTTATATATTCAGAATAACCAAGTCTTCTTGTAATAAATAAGTACCTGTTTTTTGTATTTCTTGCTTTTCTAATTTTAGTTTCCCAATTAGCTGTTGAATTTCCCAACATTTTGGAAAGCTCACTAGATAAATTTCTAATGTTTTTTTCAAATACCTCTCCATCAATTGTAAAGGCATCCATTCTGATTTCGTATTGAGACATTGAAGTAGCAAGTAAACTTCCGTCAGAAGAAAATACACTTCCTCTATTCGCAAAAATAGTATCGTGTCTTAAGGTTAATTGTTCCGATAAATTTCTATATTTTTTACCCTCAGTAAATTGAATATTAGTTAACCTAAAAATTATAGCAACTAAAAAAATTGTGATGAAAACAAACACAATGTATAATTTATTTAATATGCCTTTTTTAGTTGAAGCCACTTTTTTTAGTTTCTTTTTTTTGAGATTACTTTTATTACTTGGGGTGGATTTTCACTTGGTACAATTCCAAAGTCAACCACTTTTTTTCTAATTGTTGATTCCAATTTCATTTTCATAGAAATTGAGCGCATATCTAAAAATTCTGCTCTTAATTCCTTAATTTCATTATTCAATTTTGCAATTTCCATTACTTTTTTGTCCGAACTATGAGCACTTGCAATCATTAATAACATTAACCCAACAATAAATAAAATAAAACGCCAGTTTTTAAATGAGTCTTCACTAACTAAAAACTTTCCTTTTAAAAGATTATATATGCTCGATTTTATAATTGACATTTATACCAGTGTTGCAAATCTTAACTTTGCACTTCTTGCCCTATTATTCAATTTTATTTCTGCAAAACCAGGAACTACTAATTTTCCGACTTTTTTCATTGGCACTGTAAAATTGCCATACATGTCCTTTTCTGGCTCACCATCAAATAATCCATTTCTTATAAACCGCTTTACAAGTCTGTCCTCTAAAGAATGGTAGGATATTACACTTAACCTCCCTTTTTCATTTAATAATTCTGGTATTTGTAATAAAAAATCTTTTAAAACTTCTATCTCTTGATTCACTTCAATTCTAATTCCTTGAAAAATTTGAGCCAATATTTTGTGCTCTACAGCTTTTGGAACAAATTCTTTTAGCACCTCTTTTAATTCAAAACTTGTTTTAATCTTTTTTTCAGAACGCGCTTCTACAATTTTTTTAGCAATTGCTTTTGCATTTCTCAATTCACTATATTGAAACAACACATCGTTTAATTTACCCTCATCATAATTGTTTACAACTTCAAAAGCTGATAACTCTCCCGTCTGGTTCATTCTCATATCTAAATCTGCATCAAAACGAGTTGAAAAACCACGTTCAGCTTCATCAAATTGATGTGAAGAAACTCCTAAATCTGCCAAAATACCATCAACTTTTTTAACCCCATAAAATCTTAAATACCTCTTTATGAATCTAAAATTTTGAGGAATTAATGTAAATCTTGGATCTTCAATTATATTTCTTTGAGCATCCTCATCTTGATCAAAAGCAAATAATCTTCCATTAGCACTTAACCTGCTTAAAATTTCTCTGGAATGTCCGCCACCGCCAAAAGTTACATCCACATATACACCATCAGGCTTAATATTTAAACCATCTACACTCTCTTTTAATAATACGGGATTATGATACTCCATTGTCTTCGTTATTTACATTACCCATTACCTCTTCTGCCAAATCAGAAAATTCACCTGCTGCATCATCAATTGCTTTTTCATAATTTTCTTTATCCCATATTTCAATGATATTTACGGCTGAAGAAAACACAATGTTTTTTGATATTCCAGCAAATGACTGCAAATCTTTAGGTATTAATAACCTACCTGAAGCATCCAATTCAATAATTTTTACACCTGCAGTAAACCTTCTAATAAAATCATTATTCTTTTTAACAAACCTGTTTAATTTATTTACTTGCGTCATTAAAATATTCCATTCAGCCATCGGATACAACTCTAAGCAAGGTTGAAAAACAGATCGTTTTAGCACAAAACCATCCTGCAGCATCGGCAACAATTGCTTCTTTAAAGCTACTGAAAGCACCAATCTCCCTTTAGAATCAGCTTTACCTTCGTATGTTCCAATTAAATTAATCATAGATTTGTGTATTATTCAAAAATATAAAATTTTTCCCACAATTCTCCACTTTCCCCCACTTTGTTGATAACTTTTGCATTCTTCAACCTATTTCTCCTATAAAATTGAATTACAGCTTCTTAAATAATTATATACTCATATTTATAAATTAATTGTATTATTGAAAAAAAAACTACCTTTGTAGCAAGCTAAAACTGATAATTAATGAACAATAATCTTATCACAGAAGGAAAATTTAAGTACGTTGAAGCGGGAGAAGGGCAACCAATTATTATTCTTCATGGACTTATGGGTGGATTAAGTAATTTTGAAGGTGTACTTAACTATTTTTCAACACGAGGTTATCAAGTTATAATTCCTGAGTTGCCTATTTACAGTTTACCACTATTAAAAACCAATGTTAAAAACTTATCAAAATATTTGAAAGATTTTATGGCTTTTAAAAAAATAAATAAAGCTATTTTAATTGGTAATTCCTTAGGGGGGCATATTGGTTTGTATTTTACAAAATTAAATTCGAAAAATGTTGCTGGTTTGGTATTGGCTGGAAGCTCTGGGTTGTATGAAAAATCCCTAGGTGACACTTACCCAAAAAGAGGTGACTATGATTATATTAAGAAAAAAGCTGAAGAGGTTTTTTATGATCCAAAGGTTGCTTCTAAAGAAATGATCGATGAAGTTTATGCCTCTGTAAATGATAGGCACAAAGTAATAAGAACATTAGCCATTGCTAAAAGTGCAATCCGACATAATATGGCTAAAGACTTGCCAGACATGAACATCCCTTCCTGTGTAATTTGGGGAAAGAATGATACGGTTACACCTCCAGAAGTTGCTGTTGATTTTCAAAGATTATTACCTGATGCCGATTTATTTTGGGTTGAAAAATGTGGACATGTGCCAATGATGGAGCATCCTGAAGAATTTAATCAAATTCTTGAAGATTGGTTAAAAGAGAGAAAACTATAAACAATGAAAATTAAAACCGCTGATTTTGTAATTAGCAATAGTGACGTACAAAAATGCCCAAAAGAACGACTTCCAGAATATGCTTTTATTGGAAGATCTAATGTTGGTAAATCTTCATTAATAAATATGTTAACTGGTCAAAATAAGTTAGCAAAAATATCTGGTAGACCAGGAAAAACACAACTTATAAATCACTTTAAAATTAATAATAACTGGTTTTTAGTAGATTTACCTGGGTATGGGTATGCAAAAGTTTCTAAGAGCATTAAAAAAACATTCCAAAGCTTTATAAAAAATTACTTTTTACAACGCGAGCAATTAATTTGTTCTTTTGTATTAATAGATTGCAGGCATGAACCTCAAAAAATTGATTTGGAATTTATGGAGTTTTTAGGCGAAAATGAAATCCCTTTTTCTATAATATTTACAAAATCAGATAAAATTAAACTTTCTGAATTGAACAGAAATATTGACGTTTATATTAAAAAAATGACGAGCACAATTTGGGAAGAAATGCCACAATATTTTGTTACATCAGCAACTTCATCTGATGGGAAAGAGGAAGTTCTTAGTTATATTGACAGCCTTAATAAAGGAATAGAAGAAAATTCTTAAAATGGCTTCAACCAAAAATAATTTAGCTGTTTTATTTGAAGACAATCATTTAATAATTGTTAACAAACAATCTGGCGACATTGTTCAAGGTGATAAAACGGGAGACAAACCGTTAAGCGATGTTGTTAAGGAGTATATTAAAGATAAATACAACAAACCTGGCAATGTTTTTTTAGGTGTAGTACACCGTTTAGATAGGCCAACAACTGGTATTGTAGTGTTTGCTAAAACTTCCAAATCCTTAGAACGTTTTAATAAAATGTTACGCGACAAAAAGGTTGACAAAACCTATTGGGCTGTTGTTAAAAACCTACCCAATAAATTAGAGGGCACCCTTACAGGATACCTTAAAAAAAATCCAAAAAACAACAAATCTACATCTTATTCTTCTGAAATTGAAGGAAGTAAAAAAGCAATTCTTCATTATAAAGTTATAAAATCATTAGACAATTACCATTTATTAGAGGTCGATTTAGAAACAGGTCGGCATCACCAAATTCGCTGTCAGTTAGCTGCAATAGGTTCTCCTATTAAAGGCGACTTAAAATATGGATTTGATCGCAGTAATAAAGATGCAAGTATTCATTTACACGCTCGTAAAATTGAATTTGTTCATCCTGTTACAAAAGAGTTAATTTTCGTAATTGCTCCAACTCCTAAGGAAGTTATTTGGGAAGCTTGTAATTAAATCTTATTTTTCTTTGCAACAATTTCATCCAAACATAAATTACCAACACTGCCTTTATGGGTGTGAACTACTTTTTTATCTGGATTAAAAGTACCATCATTTATGTTTTTTCCAACAATTTTATAGGCATCTCTAAATGGCGTTCCACTTTGAACCAATTTATTAACTTCCTCTACGCTAAACAAGTACAAATATTTTTCATCTTCAACAATACCTGTTTTCACTTTAATATTTTTTAATGAATACGTAAGCATTTCCAAACAAGCTTTTAACGTTGAAAATGCAGGAATTAATCCTTCTTTCAATAACTGCAAATCCCTATGATACCCACTTGGCAAATTATTAGTAATCATTGTAAACTCAATTGGTAAGGCTTGTAGCTTGTTACATTTACCTCTAATTAATTCAAAAACGTCAGGATTCTTTTTATGAGGCATTATACTTGACCCTGTTGTTAATTCATCTGGAAAAGAAATAAAATTAAAATTCTGACTCATATACAAACAAATATCCATACTCATTTTAGCCAATGTTGCTGCAACTGAACTCAACCCAAAAGAAACTGATTTTTCTAGTTTTCCTCTTCCCATTTGAGCTGCTACAGAATTAAATTTTAATGTTTCAAAACCTAATAATTTTGTGGTTTCATCTCTATCAATTGGAAATGAACTTCCATAACCAGCGGCTGAGCCTAGTGGATTTTGATCTGCAACTTTATATGCTGCTTTTAAAAAATAAATATCATCTATTAATGTTTCTGCATATGCTGAAAACCACATCCCAAAGGAGGATGGCATAGCAACTTGTAAATGCGTATAACCTGGTAATAAGACATCTTTGTATTGTTCCGCTAACTTTATCAATAAATCAAACAAATCATCTACACCTTCGTTTATTTCAGTAAGAGCATCTTTTAAATACAAATGGACATCCACCAAAACCTGATCATTTCTTGATCGAGCCGTATGAATTTTTTTACCTGTATCGCCAAGTTTTTCAGTTAATAAATACTCTACTTTAGAATGCACATCCTCAAAAGAATCTTCAATTGTGAAGTTTCCTTCTTCAATAGTTTTTAAAATCGCATTTAATTCAATTTCTAAAGCTGTAATTTCTTCAGTAGTTAACAACCCTATTTTATGCAACATTTTAGCGTGCGCTAAATTTCCAATTACATCGTATTTTGCTAAAATTAAATCCAGTTCTCTATCGTTTCCAACGGTAAATAAATCTATTTTTTTATCTGTTGAAAATCCTTTATCCCAAAGTTTCATAATTTTTGTTTTTTTGTCATTCTGAATGAAATGAAGAATCTCAATTTCAATTATGAGATATTTCGACTGCGCTCAATATGACATTAATTTTATATAATTTCTTCTAATATTTTAATATATAATGCTACACCTTCTTCAATTTCATTTACATAAATAAATTCATCGGCTGTATGTGAACGTAAACTTTGTCCTGGTCCTAATTTTAAAGAAGGGCAACTCAAAACAGCTTGATCAGATAATGTTGGTGAACCATATGTTTCTCTTCCTAATTTAATTCCTGCCTGAACAATTGGATGCTCTTTTGGAATTGATGATGAATTCAATCGCAACGATCTTGGGCTAACTTCCGATTTTACGTTTGAATCTATAATCTCAAAAACTTCTTGGTTTGTATAAGCATCTGTAACTCTAACATCCACAACATAATTACACGTTGCCGGAATTACA
>TARA_R110001583_G_scaffold2382_3_pt1 | contig 14600 bp, 12 predicted proteins | sample TARA_R110001583 | Tara Oceans TARA_R110001583 (sample SAMEA4398432) | marine metagenome | biome: Polar Biome; feature: [MES] marine water layer (ENVO:01000295) within the mesopelagic zone...; material: water (ENVO:00002006), including particulate matter (ENVO:01000060) such as...... | reverse complement strand
GCTTTATTTTTGTGCAGCATAAAATATAACTGCTAGCAATCAAAGTAGGAAACTACTCACTTTGATTGCTAGCAATGTGCTACTGATTTATCTTCTTTTATTAATTGCTGCTATTTACTTTTAATGCCTTTTCTTCATCAAACTCAGGAACATGTTTATGCTCACTGGCAATGAATGAGTAGAGAACTGGCAAAATAAATAACGTAAATAGAGTACCAATTGATAGACCCGCTACGATTACCACACCAATCCCAAAACGACTTACGGCACCAGCGCCAGTAGCAAATAATAATGGAACAAGACCTGCTACCATTGCTGCTGTTGTCATTAAGATCGGGCGTAAACGCACAGCAGCCGCTTTTTTCACTGCTTGGATCCTATTTAATCCATTATGTAACTGTTCTTCTTTTGCCACTTCAGTTATCAAAATACCGTGTTTAGTGATTAAACCAACCAAGGTGATTAGACCCACCTGTGTATAGATGTTCATGGTTGCAGCGCCCCAAGCAAGTACCACTAAGGCACCACTGATAGCTAGCGGCACTGTCATTAGAATCACTAATGGGTCGCGAATACTCTCAAATTGACTCGCTAGTACTAAAAATATAATAAATAGCGCAAGTAAGAAGGTGACATATAACGCCCCACCTTCGGTAACAAACTGACGAGCTTCACCAAGGTAATCATGACGATAGCCTTGTGGTAACTTAGTTGTTGATAACTCTTCAAAGAAAGTTATAGCCTCACCCATAGTGCTGCCCGGTGCTAATACTGCACCGATTGTTGCGCTATTAAGCTGATTAAAGTGCGGTAACGAGCGTGGTTCAGCAACAACATCAATAGAGATTAATTCGCTCAGTGGCACCATGTCATTATTTTGAGCTCGAACAAAGAAATCACCTAACTTATCTGGTGATAAACGATATTTTCGCTCAACTTGTGCAATCACTTCATAACTCCGCCCATCTAAGTCGATACGGTTTAAATAACCATCACTTAATAAGGTGCCTAAAGTGATACCAATATCTCGCATAGTAATACCATATGCTCCTGCTTTATCTCGGTCGATACTGATATTCATGGTCGCAGAATCAAAGGCTAAATCTAATGTCGAATAAACAAAGGTAGGGTTTGCTTGTGTCGCCGCTAACACATCTGATGCAATACTCACTAAGCTTTCAAATGGGTTAGAAGTGGTGATCACAAATTGCACTGGTAAACCACCCGATGAACCAGGTAATTCTGGCATCTGGAATGCAGTTGTTGCCACGGAAGGTATAGCATTAAATGCAGGTGTCATGGTTGCAGAAAGTTGTTTAGGATCTTTGTCTCGTTGGCTCCAGGTTTTCATGATGGCAATACCAAATGCTTGGTTAGCATTAGGAATACCCGACATGGCTAAATTACTCTCTACTTCAGGTTGAGCTGCAATTACATCGGTTACTAAGCGCATGCTATTTTCGATAAAGTCTAAGTTAGCGTTAGCAGGTGCTTTTGACATCATCATTAATGCACCTTTATCTTCACTTGGTGCTAACTCTGAGGGAATAAATTTAAATAATAGTGGTAATGAAGCAAATACTAATAATGCAAAAATAATAACCGCTGGACGGCGTAACATTATAGTATCTAATACATTACTGTATTTATTGGTTAAGCCTGTTAATGCGCTATCTACAGTACGCTCAAAACGATTTGGTTGATGATTACTTTTCAGCATTAAGCTACACATCATAGGCGATAATGTCAGTGCCACGATACCAGATACAAATACTGCGCCAGCCAGTGTTAAAGCAAACTCTGTAAAGAGAGAGCCTGTAATACCACCCATTAAAGCAATAGGTGCATATACTGCTGCTAACGTGATAGTCATAGAAATAACCGGTACTGCGATTTCACGTGTGCCAATAATAGCCGCGCGGAAAGGGTCTTCACCTGCTTTAATATGACGATCGATATTTTCTACTACAACAATCGCATCATCTACTACTAAACCGATTGCTAATACCATTGCTAATAGTGTCATTAAGTTGATAGTAAAACCAAATATTTGCATTACTACTGCAACACCAATGAGTGATAATGGAATAGTAATAATTGGGATAATAACCGCGCGCCATGACCCTAAGAATAAAATCATCACTATTAATACGATTAAACCTGCTTCAGCAATAGTTTTTACAACTTCATTGATTGACTCTTCAATGGCAATGGTTGAGTCGTACAATACTTTCATGTTAATTGAGCTTGGATTACTTGCCTCTAAAGCAGGTAACATTAATCTCACGTCAGATGTAATATCAAGTGGGTTAGCTGTTGGCGCTGCATCAACTGCAACAACGACTGCATCATTCCCATTGGCCATTGCTCGGTATGAATCATGACTTTTTTCAAGTGATACGCGGGCGATATCTTGTAAATGAATCGTTTTACCGTTTTCACGAGTTGCAATAATCAGGTTTTCTAATTCAGCCGCATTTTTAACTTGAGTTTCAGCGTTACCATTAAATAAAGTGAAATAACCCATTGCTTGACCAGAAGCGGATTGAATATTATTTGCTTGTAATATGTTAACAACATCGGAAGTATTTAAACCAAAACCGGCCATACGTTCTGGATCTAGCCAAATACGCATTGCAAATTTAGTACCACCATAGAGGTTAACTTTTGCGACACCATTGATACTAAATAATTGAGGTTTGACTACTCGCTCTAAATAATCAGTAATTTGACTAGAATTTAGCTGTTCACTTGAGAACGCAATATAGATAACAGATGTTGAAGAACCTGTACTCACATCAATGGTTGGATCTTCAGCTTCACTAGGTAATTGTGAGCTAACACTATTAACTTTTGCGAGAATATCCGCCACCGCGCCACTGGGTTCGGTATTCAGTTTCATATTGACGGTAATGGTTGATCTACCCATGAAACTTTGTGAACTGATAAAGTCAATATTGTCTGCTTGAGCAATTGCTTGTTCAATTGGTTGAGTGATAAAGCCTTGGATTAAATCTGCATTAGCGCCGTAGTAACTGGTGCTCACTGTGACGACCGTATTGGTCATATTCGGGTACTCACGTACCTGCATTTTTGTGAGCGCTTGGATCCCTAATAGTACAATTAGCAAGCTCAATGAGACGGCTAAAACGGGGCGCTTTATAAAAGTATCAGTAAATTTCATGAAATACCCTACAGTGATGGAAGAACAGAAGGAGTATCAAGGGCATTCGATTCAACTATTTTAACATGAGCACCATTACTTAAACGAACTTGACCGCTAGTGGCAATCACATCATTTTCATTCAAACCAGATAGTACATGTACGCGGTCATCTTTAGTTTTACCTAACGTCACTATTTTTTGTTTTGCCTCTAAGAACGTTTTGCCATCATCGTTTTTTTGCTCACTTAAGACATAGACAGTTTCGCCGTAAAGTGTGTAATTAATCGCTGTAGCAGGGATGATGATTTGTTTCTCAACGGTTGGTAAAATGATATTTGCTTTAGCAAACATTCCAGAACGTAATACTTGCTGTTCATTTGGGATAGATGCTTGAACTTGAATAACTCCACTTTGGTAGTTAACTGCAGGTTCAATCGCTGAAATAACCCCTGTAAAAGAAGTCTCTGGTTGGGCATCAACAAATACATTCATTGCCTGTCCAATATACACCTTATTAAGATCATTTTGTGCAATAGTGAAGCGCATTTGCATACGGCTGATATTCTCTAAACGCACAATATCTGTTCCACTTGCAAGATATTGCCCTAAAAATACATTTCGTAACCCTGCAATGCCCGAGAATGGGGCGCGCACAGTACGTAGACTGATGGTTGCTTGATAGCTTTCAATTTCACCCTGTAAAGCTAAGAATTCAGCTTCTGCATCATCAACTTGGCCTTGAGAAACAGAGCCTCCTTTGAATAAGGACTTCATTCGTTTTAAGTTGCGATCAACCGCTGGCATACGACCTTTAGCCGCTTTTAGATTAGCTTGTTCAACATCACTGTTAAGGTAAATTATTGGATCATCTTTTTCTAAGTTTTGACCTGATGTGAAGTTGATTTTAGTTACTTTACCAGCGACTTCATTGGCAATAGTCACCCCTTGAATAGGCTCTATAAATCCAATTGCACGTAAATGAGGCGTCCAATCTTCTAATTTTACAGTAGTAGAGGTTACTGGAAACTCAGGAATAGGGCGAGATGCAAGAAACTCTTTAATTTTTTGTGCTTTAAACATATTAAAGCCAATGACACTACCAAATACTAGTATTGCCAAGATGATCGCCGAAGCTATCCATTTTTTCATTGAGTTAGTCCTGTTGATTAAAATGTGGATTTTGAATGATTGCCCATGAAGCATCTCGTACTTGATCTAATTGTTTTTGATCAGGTATTAGGCGCCCTTGAATTACTTGTTTTGCTAACGAAATTGAAGTGTCTAGACTGGCAGCAACTAATGCAAATAATTGCCAGTCTAAGAATTTTTTTGTATCAATACCGTGTTGATAAAAATCGATAAGTGGTTTAAATACATCATTCTCAAACGCAGTTATCTCAGCTTGATCTATATTAGGCACAAAATGGAGCATTTCGATCAAAGTAAGACGTCTCGGATTAGCTAATACACAATCAAATGCATTTTGCCAAACGAGATCGTATTTTTGTTTGTCGGATAAAGAATCCTGCCAACCAGAGAACACACTATTAGCAGATTCTTCACGAATAAACTTTTGTAATTCATTCATTAGCGCTTCTTTACTAGCAAAATAGCGATAGATAGTGCCAGCTGCAACCCCTGCTGTATTGGCTAAGTTTTGCATTGAAAAGGCATAAAAGCCTCGTTGTGCCAAAACAGTTTCTGCTGCGATCAAAATTTGTGTTCGTTTATTCATAAGGTTACTTAAAAATGAATGAACGTTCATTATCGTTTAATGAGAATGGATTGCAATATTAAACGGTAAAAAGTTAAAAATAATATAGTGAGTTATAATAGAGGATTTTTTTATGTCATTAGGTTATAAATAAGTCTGTATTTAATCTCCCTTTTCCTTCCTACCTTAGTAGTTAAGCGTTTTTGACTTTATTATTAAAAAATTGAAAAAAATGTGCTCACATTAACTTCCAAAGTGCTGAATTAATGTTCTACTATTTTGTTGCACTAGCTTTCAATTAAAAGATAAGTAGAATCAAAGTGTTTTTCTTATCTTTTCAATTTAGGACATGTCATGAAATTAAATCCTGGACAAGATGCCGCAGTCAAAATGATTTCCGGACCTTGTTTAGTACTCGCCGGGGCTGGTAGTGGTAAAACCCGTGTGATCACTAACAAAATTGCCTATTTAGTACAGCATTGTGATTATCATGCAAAAAATATCGTTGCGGTTACTTTTACCAATAAAGCGGCTCGTGAAATGAAAGAACGTGTTAGTGAGACCTTAGGTAGAAAAGAATCCCGAGGTTTGATGGTTTCCACCTTTCATTCCTTAGGGTTAGAAATTATTAAACGCGAAGTAAAAACCTTAGGCATGAAGGCGGGTTTTACCTTATTTGATGACCAAGATACCTTAGCGTTATTAAAAGAACTGACAGAGAAGCAGCTCAAAGAAGATAATGACTTATTAAAAGCGTTAGTGACGCAAATATCTAATTGGAAAAATGCACTGATATTGCCACCACAAGCGATTAAACAAGCAAAGGGAGAGCGAGATGTTATTTTTGCGCATTGTTATGATATGTACCAACGTCAATTAAAGGCTTATAACGCCTTAGACTTTGATGACTTAATTGTTTTACCTACTTTATTATTAAAATTTAAAGAAGAAGTACGTTTACGCTGGCAGAAAAAAATCCGCTATTTATTAGTTGATGAATATCAAGATACTAATACCAGCCAATATGAGTTGATTAAATCCTTAGTGGGTGAGCGAGCACGCTTTACTGTGGTGGGTGATGATGACCAATCTATTTATTCTTGGCGCGGGGCTCGCCCTGAAAATTTAGTGCTGTTACAAAATGATTTTCCGCAATTAAAAGTGATCAAGTTAGAGCAAAATTATCGCTCTAGCCAACGTGTATTAAAAGCAGCTAATGTCTTAATTGCTAATAACCCTCATGAATTTGATAAGCGTCTTTTTAGCGAACTTGCTTATGGGGAATCAATAAAAGTATTATTTGCTAAAAATGAACAACATGAAGCAGAACGTGTGGTGACGGAAATATCTGGCCATAAGTTTATGAATGGTGCAGGTTTTAAAGATTATGCTGTGTTATATCGCGGTAATCATCAAAGCCGTTTATTAGAAAAAGTGATGATGGAAAACCGTATTCCTTACAAGATAAGTGGTGGAACATCATTTTTTGCGCGTAGCGAAGTGAAGGACATCATGGCTTATTTAAAGTTATTAGTTAACCATGATGATGAGAATGCTTTTATTCGTGTTGTTAATAAACCACCGCGTGGCATTGGAGCGGTGAGCCGAGAAAAGTTAGGTAACTATGCCAACTTACGGCATATTAGTATGTTTGCCGCTAGCTTTGAAATCGGCTTAGAACAAACCTTAAACGGTAAAGGTTTACAATCGGTTCAAGCCTTCACTCGCTGGTTAGTTGAGTTAAATCATCGCTTGAAAACAGAAGATGATATTGATGTCGTTCGAGACTTAATTCGCGATATTGGTTACGAGGATTGGTTATATGAAAGCAGCCCAAGCCCGAAAGCGGCTGAAATGCAGATGAAGAATGTCTCGACTTTATTTAAGTGGGTCACTGAAATGTTAAAAGGTGATGATTTAGATGAAGAAATGACACTAGAGCAAGTGGTTGCTCGCCTCACACTGCGTGATATGTTATCACGTAATGAAAACGAAGAAGAACTGGACCAAGTACAGTTGATGACTTTACATGCCTCTAAAGGTTTAGAGTTCCCTTATGTTTATATGATAGGTATGGAAGAAGGTTTATTACCACATCAAGTTAGTATCGACGAAGATAATGTAGAAGAAGAGCGACGTTTAGCTTATGTGGGCATTACTCGCGCTCAAAGGGAGCTAACTTTTACGCTCGCAAAGGAACGTAGTCAATATGGTGAAGTATTTAAACCAACCCCTAGTCGTTTTTTAAATGAGTTACCACAGGAAGATGTGGAGTGGGAAAGTGGCCCTAAAAAACGCACTGAAGATCAGAAAAAGCAATTAGCCGATAAGGGCATTGCTAGTTTGAAAGCATTATTTGATTGATAGTCAAAATGAGCATAATTATGTAGTTCAATAGTTAAAACTTATGTCTGATAGTTTTTATCTATTGAATTGAGAATAACAAACGATTTTAACTATTCACCATTTTTTTGCATAATAACCCCATCGCAACAAGCAAGGGTTTGTTAGCAAAATTAACAACGATAAATTAATAATTATTAGGAGCAATAAATGTTAGATAATATTGAAGGCCAAAAAGTACCAGCAGTGACATTCCCAACACGCAAAGGTGATGACTGGGTTAACGTTTCAACTGAGCAACTATTCTCAGGCAAGACGGTTGTTGTATTTGCACTACCAGGGGCATTTACACCAACTTGTTCATCTACACATTTACCTCGTTACAATGAATTAGCGGGTGTGTTTAAAAACAATGGTGTTGATGAAATCGTTTGTTTAAGTGTTAATGATACCTTTGTAATGAATGCATGGCTTGCAGACCAAGAAGCAGACAATATTACAGTAGTACCTGATGGTACTGGTGCATTTGCTGAAGGTATGGGCATGTTAGTTGATAAAAGTGATATCGGTTTTGGTAAGCGTAGCTGGCGTTACAGTATGTTGGTTAAAGATGGCGTGATTGAAAAAATGTTCATCGAACCAAACCAGCCAGGTGACCCGTTTGAAGTGTCTGATGCAGATACTATGCTGAACTACATCAACCCAAATGCTAAAGCACCAGCGGCAGTAACAATCTTCACTAAACCAGGCTGTTCTTTCTGTGCAAAAGCGAAAGCTGCATTAAAAGATAACAACATTGGCTTTGAAGAAATCGTATTGGGAACAGATGCAACTAGCGTTAGTTTGAAAGCAGTAACAGGGCAAACAACAGTGCCACAAATATTTGTAGATGGTAAGCATCTCGGTGACAGCGAAGCAGCTATTGCTTACGCAAATCGCTAGTTAGCTCAGTTTATAACGGGTTAATTATCATCGAAAGCGTATGTTCTGGTTATTAGGCATGCGCTTTTTTTGACTCTAAAATTCACAAAAAAGATAAAAGTGGGATCAATATGAAACAAGTTAATGTGCAAGTTGCCGTCATTGGCGGTGGAACAGCGGGTCTAGCGGCTTACCGCGCAGCGAAAGAAAAAACCGATTCAGTTGTATTAATTGAAGGTGGCAAATTTGGAACAACTTGTGCTCGTGTTGGTTGTATGCCAAGTAAACTATTAATTGCCGCTGCAGAAGCCGCGCATAGTGCTGCACATACAGAACCTTTTGGTATTTTTGTTGATGGTGATGTGCGTGTCGATGGCAAAAAAGTAATGCAACGTGTACGTGATGAACGAGATCGTTTTGTGGGTTTTGTAGTTGAAGCGGTAGACGAAATAGACGCACAGGATAAATTGCTTGGTAAAGCAACATTTGTATCAAAAACACAATTACAAATAGATGATCACACTATCGTCAATGCACAGCGTATTGTAATTGCAACAGGGTCCCGCCCAAGTTACCCATCGGTTTGGAATGATTTAGGCGATAAGTTAGTTGTTAATGATGATATTTTTGATTGGGTTGATTTGCCTAAATCCGTGGCCGTGTTTGGCCCAGGTGTGATCGGTTTAGAATTAGGGCAGTCACTACACCGTTTAGGTGTTGAAGTTCTAATGTTTGGTATGGGTGGACAAGTTGGACCTTTTACTGACCCTGAAGTCATGGCTTATGCAGAAAAAGCTTTCAGTGATGAGTTTTATTTGGACGCTGACGCTAATGTAAAAAATATGCAACGTAAAGGTGAGTTAGTTGAAATTACCTATATTGACAAGCAAGGCGTAGAGCAAGTTAAAGAGGTTGAGTTTGTATTAGCAGCAACCGGACGTCGTGCAAATGTAGATAATTTAGGCTTAGATAATATTGAAATAGACTCAGATGATCGTGGAGTGCCAATTGCAGACCCATACACAATGCAAACATCTGTGCCTTCTATCTTTATTGCGGGTGATGCCAGTAATCAGATCCCATTATTACATGAAGCTGCTGATCAAGGTAAAATAGCCGGTAGTAATGCAGGCGTATATCCTAATATTCGTGTTGGTTTACGTCGTTCATCTATCGCCGCTGTATTTACTGACCCACAATTAGCGATGGTAGGTTTTACTTATAAGCAAGTAACTGAGAAATTTTCTGGTTGTGGTTGTTTTGAAACAGGAACAGTCTCTTTTGAAAACCAAGGTCGTAGCCGCGTAATGTTAAAAAATAAAGGGTTATTAAATCTTTATGGTGAGCAAGGAACAGGGCGTTTTTTAGGGGCTGAGATTATTGGTCCACAGGCCGAGCACCTTGCCCACCTTTTAGCTTGGGCACATCAAAATCGTATGACTATTTCTCAAATGTTAGACATGCCTTTTTACCATCCAGTGATCGAAGAAGGTGTAAGGACCGCTTTGCGAGACTTAAATGCTAAGTTGAGATTAGGATCTGCAATGGTCAATGAATGTATGGAATGTGGACCTGGCTGTTAATGGTAGTGGTTAACTTATGCTGTAAATGATAATCATGCCATCTCATAGTTAATAAAAAGCTGCTAGTGAAAACTAACAGCTTTTGTATATCTGCAATAGGCTTAGTTACCACATCGAATTGTTCAAATTTTAACTTGTGTTAAAAGATGCAAAGCAAAACTATTAATAATCAGAAATAAGTTAAAACAAAGCCAATAAATATCACTAGTCCAACATAGTTATTATCCAAAAAGGCTTTGAAACAAGCCGCTTTATCACGTTCTTTAATCTGCTTTTGTTGTTGTAAAAATAACAAACCTGCGATCATTAAAGCGACATAATAAAACCACCCCAAGCTTTCTAATATACCAACAGACAGCAATATGACTAAGGTTGTTAACTGTAACAGTGCAATGGTTAATTTATCGTATTGTCCGAATAAAATAGCAGTAGATTTGATCCCTATTTTAAGGTCATCTTCTTTATCTACCATGCCATACATAGTGTCGTAAGCGATAGTCCATGTAATATTTGCAATAAACAACAACCAAATAGTACTAGAAAGCATATTTGCTTGTGCAGCATAGGCCATAGGGATTGACCAACTAAAAGCAATACCTAATACAAATTGTGGTAAATGAGTGAAACGCTTCATAAAGGGATAAATAAAAGCCAATAATAGACCAATAACAGAGAGTTGGATGGTTAATATATTCTGTGTTAATACCAATAAAAAAGAACACAAGGCTAAGCCCAAAAACAAATATATGGCTTCTTTGCTGGTGGCTCTACCTGAAGGCAAAGGGCGGTTTTTAGTACGTGTAACAAAACCATCCACTTTCCTGTCAGCAAAATCATTAATCACACAACCTGCACTGCGCATTAAAAATACACCGACACAAAAAACAATCAATACACTTAAATTGGGTAGGCCTTTTGCTGCGATCCACAATGCCCATAGGGTTGGCCATAATAATAAGAGTGTGCCAATGGGTTTATCTACGCGCATTAATTGTAAAAAAGCTTGGCATTTATCGGCTGTAAAATAGGTGTTCATTTATAAATCCCTGAAGCAGGTAAAAATACTTCACTGACTAATAAAGGTTTATTTTCGATATAAAAAAGTGACCTCCTTGCCCATAAAGAATGATTGCATGGTTGTTGTAATGAGTTGCAGAATTGATGCAATAGTGAACCGACAGGGAATTCAGCTATTTCAATTTCACCTCGTTGTAAGGTTTCATCCTGGAATAAAATTCTTCCTAATGACTCAGAACCGAGATTAGCGAGCTTTTTCTGTTTCTTCGAAAGGGTTTGATAAGGAATTTCTGTTTGTGCAAAAACATTAGCAATACCGTCACAATGTAAAAGCACTTCGCGTACCAGTATTTGCTCAGGAGCAGGGAAATTGTTAGAAAGTGCTGACTGATCAGTATCAGTGTTAAGTTGTTGTTTAACTTTTACACTAAACAGTTCACACTGGCGTTCAAGTTTTTTTGTTAATGACGTTTCATCTAATAACCAAGATAGAATTTTTTTAGTGCAATTTTGAGGGTGACTATTTTTTTGCCATTGGATAGATGATGCAATGTTAAATAATTGATTAAACATACAAACCTTGAATTAAAAAAAATTATTTTATCTCTTTGCAACAAGCAAAGAATACACTATTGAGCTATTATATCACTCAAAAATATTAACATCTTCGCTGAAGGAATTAACTATGTTTAAAAAAGTGTTATTTTGTGTGTTTTATTTAACGCTATTTTCACCATTTAGCTCTTTATTGGCTGAAGAGGAGGGGGTGGAACAGGCCTCCGATTTTCAATATTTTGCATTAGAGCCAGATATTATTACCAATTACATTAAGCCCGGAAAAAAGCTCGGTTATTTAAGATTGAGTATTGATTTGATGGTTAAATCAAGCAGTGCTTATGAAGCTGTAGAAATGAATGCTCCATTAATTCGTGACCGTATTATTACCATAATTGGTGAACAAAACGAGAGTCAGATAAAGTCCATCGTTGAACGCGATATAATGAGGCAACGTTGCTTAACTGAAGTGAACGAAGTGTTATTTGAGGCGATAGGAATTAGGCCGGTTTACAACCTGCTGTTCACTAAATATTTTGACCAATAAAGTGCTATTGGTTTTATTTTATAGTTTTAATTTATGGCAAACCCCAGCTAAAACTAGCCCTGCTAATAGACCAACCAAGTGTGCATAGTTTGCGACGTTAGCGGGTAATAAATCCATAAAACCTAATACTAACCAACCTAATAAAAAAGCAAACATAGTATTCGATAAATTGACTTGGCTTTTTTTGTTTAATTGTCCAACTAACCAGCAATAACCTACTAGTGCATAAACCACTCCACTCAAACCGCCAAAATAGGGGCCGACTAGAAAAAATTGTGCCAAATTAGAGGCAATAGCAGAAAATAAAAATAATAATAATAAGCGTTTTTTTCCTTGCTGTTTCTCTATCAAACCGGCTAGTTGCCACCACCATAATAAATTAAAAACGATATGTAACATGCTGAAATGCAAAAAAGCTGGAGTGATAAAGCGCCAGCTTTGAAAGTAGTCAAAAGGCTGTTGCATAAAAAAGGCAAAAGTAGATTGCATTGGGTTCAATAAACCAAATGCAGTAAGACCGTAGATCACTAAGCATAGTATAAAAACGCTGTGGGTGATAAGCCCACCATGTTGTTTAAAATTGGCTAATAAACTTGCATGTGCAAAGCCTAATTGTGATGATTTTGGTTCAATGCTGCCAGAATGCCAACTAGCCGATAAATATTTACGTTGATTTGGGTTCTCTAAAAATTTAGCTAACTCTGACTGCCCTTGTTTTAATTGAGACTCATTTTTAATCATTACGAGGTAATGAAATTCACTGTGTTCGATAAAATTGCTTATTTTCTGACTTGTTAAATAATCAGAAAATGCTTGAGCTAATCGTAAATAATCAAAACTGTGCAGCACTGTCATAATAATCCCTCTAAAATCCAAGTCTTAGCATAACGGATATATAATACTAATCGAATAAAATAATCTATCATTAGCTTTTATTAGTTTATTTTGTGATTTTTTGTTGATTTAATGTCGCGGCAAGCTAAATTAAATGTACGTTTAACAATAAAAAGGAAAATATTATGTCTATTAAATTTACACGTAGTTTACTTTTTGCTGCATCATTATTCTTATTACCTGCTAGCTTTCAACCTTTGCTTGCTGCCGGCCTCAGTAGCATGGATACCTCCACGCTTGAGAAAGCCACAACGAATGAAAACGTAAAAGCGAGTGCAACTAGTGAAAAAATGAAAGAGAGTAGCGCTACTGAGAAAGCAAAAGCAAGTGCTGTTAGTGATAAAGCAAAAGTTAATATGGGAACAGATAAACTATCAAAAATAAATGTTAATAGTGCGGATGCTAAACAATTGGCAATGATCAAAGGAATTGGCAGTAAAACAGCACAAGCTATTATTGATTACCGTGAAAAATATGGTGATTTCACTAATTTAAAAGATTTGGTTAATGTTAAAGGCATTGGTGCAAGCACATTAGAAAAAATTATGCCTTATTTAAGTTTATAATCTCTACAAATCATTACAAGGATGTAATGATTTGATAATCTAACATTTTATTTAATAGTGTAATAGGCCATTTATGACAATTTTAGTGACAGGCGGAGCAGGTTATATTGGTTCGCATACAGTGGTAGAGTTATTAGAGAAAGGACAGCAAGTTATTATTGTTGATAATTTATGTAATTCTTCAGCAGAGTCTTTAGTTCGCGTTCAAAAAATCACCGGTAAGGTACCTGTTTTTTATCAGGGTGATATCTTGGATAAAGCTTTTTTAGATAATATATTTAAAAAACATAATATTGATTCGGTTATTCACTTTGCAGGTTTGAAAGCCGTAGGAGAGTCGGTTGCAAAACCTATCTCTTATTACCAGACTAATGTGCAAGGCACTTTAACACTATTAGATGCAATGAAAGATGCAGGTGTTTTCAAATTAGTTTTTAGCTCTTCTGCTACCGTTTATGGTGATCCTGCTACACTTCCGATTGATGAAAGTTTCACTGTTGGTGGAACAACAAACCCTTACGGGACATCGAAACTAATGGTTGAGATGGTATTGGCTGACGTAGCTAAATCAGATCCGCGTTGGGCATTTGTTATTTTGCGTTATTTTAATCCGGTTGGTGCGCATCTCTCTGGTTTGATTGGCGAAGATCCTAATGGTATTCCCAATAATTTGTTGCCTTATATCTCACAAGTTGGTGTGGGTAAATTAAAAGCATTAGCTGTTTTTGGGGATGATTATGATACTCCAGATGGTACCGGGGTGCGTGACTATATCCACGTCGTAGATTTAGCGCTTGGTCATTTACAAGCATTAAAGCGAGTACAAGATGAAACCGGTGTCTTTATTTATAATTTAGGCACGGGTAATGGTTATTCAGTATTAGATATGATCAAAGCCTTTGAAGTTGCTAGTGGTAAGCAGATACCTTATAACGTTTCTCCTCGCCGTGAAGGTGATATTGCAGCTTGTTACGCTGCGCCTGAAAAAGCATTTACAGAGTTAGGTTGGAAGGCTGAACGTGGTTTAGATGCGATGATGCAAGATACATGGCGCTGGCAGTCGAATAATCCTAATGGTTATAAAAAATAAAATATGATGTTTGATACTTAATACGCTTGGAATTACTTCTTTTTTCTAAAAATAGAAATGGAGGAGGAAGTAATTTCTTTATTGTTCTTTTCTTACGTAAATTGAAGTGTTTTAGAATTTAGCATTGACATCAATCCTAGTTTAACTAATTTAAGCCGTTTCTATATCACTTCTGATTAAAACTTTATTTTTACCGCTCTTTTTT
>TARA_R110001583_G_scaffold195464_2_pt1 | contig 14603 bp, 12 predicted proteins | sample TARA_R110001583 | Tara Oceans TARA_R110001583 (sample SAMEA4398432) | marine metagenome | biome: Polar Biome; feature: [MES] marine water layer (ENVO:01000295) within the mesopelagic zone...; material: water (ENVO:00002006), including particulate matter (ENVO:01000060) such... | reverse complement strand
CCGACCACGTCGCCAACCAGCACCGCCTTGTCGAAGGCCTGACGGGTGATGAGCAGGAACAGTTAGATGGTTTGCTGCGTAAATGGTTGGCTGCAATGGAAATGAATGACCGCTAGCGGGCTTTGAGCTTAATCGTAAACAATACCAGTTGAAAGCAGCTCAAACCCGGTAATTTCGAATTCATACATCCCAGTTCTGTCCGCTTTTTCGGCGCGCGCAATCAACTTGCCGTCGTCATTGCGAAATACGGCATGTGCAGTATGCAATGCACGATAACAATGCGAGCCATCTGGATAGTTGAATTTGATCATTTCTGCCCCTTTTCCAAAAAGGAAGCATATCCTGGGGCTGCTGACAGCCTGCTGTCAGTATAGTGTCGCGCCGTCTGAGATGGTCGGGGGCCGTTACTTGCAATCAGTACGGTGGGGGCTATCAGTCTTCTGTGCTGTACATTATTGGCAGTATGCACTCCGAAAAACTGTCAGGGACAACAAAAGCTACGCTTTGTCTGGCTCTTGTTATCGAGACATAATTTGTTGGCGCGTTTCCTGCAGATTGAGCATTTAGTTTCCCAGCGAGAAAATCACAGAACTTCTTGGTTGGAAAAATCAATGTGCGGTAGAATGTTCTGCCCTTGCTGATTTTGAAGTTGATGCTGTCAGAAGGGGCGTTGCGAGTCTTTTTGCTGAAACGCAAGCACTGAGGCTGGAACTTATCGCGATATCGAGCAACGTCCTGCAATCGTACAGCAAAAACGCCGTCATGAGGGGTGCTTTCAGTATTGAGGGACTTAGTTTTCGGTAGTTCAGGGAAGAACTGGTCGGCAAAATCACATATCGACTGAGTACAGCGATGGCTACGTGCGTGATATGTAATCTCACAGAGGCCCGCTTCGTGCCATCTTTCGAATTGTTTGACGATGTTCTCGTTTTTAAAACCTTTCCGCAGGCGGTTGTGGTTTGTTGGCAAAACAGCTTGTCGTGGGTCTCCAACAAGTTTCATTTTTATGTTGGAGCGCAAAAGGTGTTCGATCAGTTGTAGATCGTAGGCAGTAAGGTCCTGGCATTCATCTATCAATAGCTCTCCGAAGCATTTTTCAAATCGTCGAATGGGTGCTCCAGACGTCTTATCAATTACTTCGCAAGCAAATTCCGATACTTTGTCTGAATAGATCAGTCCAGGTGCAGGGCAGTAGTATTCTTCTCTTGCTTTAGCAATTCCGTAAGGGGAGCTTCCTGAAACGAGAAGCATTCTATCAATTCTGCATTTGGAATAGTTAGATCTTTGATATGGGCGCACAAAGTGTTTAAGCAAAAAGGTATACCAAGGTAAAAACGTTACTTTGGCATTATGACTTTGCCCACTTTCGCGAGCTTTGCTTATTAACTCTCGTGTGTTCGCATTGGTATATGTCACCACAGCCTTTCTATATGGCGTGGAATGATATGCTGCCTTAATCAAGTAAGAGCTTTTTCCTGCACCAGCCGAAGCGATCACGATCTTATTTCTTGATTGCATCCTGAACGTACTCCGGGAAATTAAACTCGACGCTTGTTTCAGCTAACTTGAGTGCGCAATCAGCCTTGTTTTCGTTCATGTAATTCAAGAGCTCGGTTTGAGATGTGAAAGACTTTCCGAAAATTTTGTTCAGGGTCTTGGTTTCGTTGACATCGGCGATCTGCGGTTCAAGCGTCTTTAAGTCATCGTTATCGCTCATGCATAGTTCGACGTTCGGTCGGTCCGTATAGGATTTGTAGTTCTGCCTTTTCGTTTGTGCCTTTCCGTCATTATCAGTCATGAACCTGACTCGGATATTCAACACCTTCGCGATGTCAAGAAAGCGTTTGAAAGCTAATGAGTTTACGGAAATTACTTCAACGCCGTCTTCAATCGGCAGGCATCCATTCAACTTGATGTATGCGGCTTCAACTATCAGTTCATCTGAAGGGCCTTCGACCAAGATAGTTTTGTCTGCGAGCAGCATGCGCAATGTCTCAAAGCCCGGCAATTTCTTAAAATATCTCTCTGTGTCCGGCGGCAATGCAGTTAAAGAAATGCCTTTCTTCCCATCGAACATAATGGTCTTGATCAGGCCCAGCGAATTCAAAACGTAGCTACTGTGTGTCGTCGCTATTAGCTGCTTTGAGCCAATGCTCCTTTGTATTTGATGGATAAGCTTATTCAGGTTGGTGTGGGATAGATGGTTTTCAGGCTCTTCTATCAAGATGATAGGCGATGATTCGGCGGCTTGTATCGCCAAACGAATCTTGAGTTTGCTCTGTTCGCCTTTCCCAACAAGAGGGAGAGGAATGTCATCAAGATAAGGCTGCAATGTTGTCTCCCAGCTTGCTTTTGAGCTGGTGTCGATGCCGATGCTAACTTGCTTTTCAGAGATTCCACCTCTGTTCTCGTTAAGTCCAGCGTTGATCTCCTTGATCTCATTTCGCGATATGAACGTATTATTCAAGTCTCGGAAGTGTAGGGCCAAGTCGACCTGTTTTTGCTTTCCTAGCAGACTGCGGATGTTCTCTAGGACGTACTTCTCAGCTCCTCTTGTATTGGAAATCGAAGTAGGGTCGATGAGCTCGCTATTGGCTATGCGGTTATTTAGCGTCATCGGCTCGCCAGAGAAGTCGAACCAGTAGGGTCGATAAAGTTCAGTCGGGATGTGCTGTACCTTTGGACGGCCCTCGGGATCTGGTCGAGAAATGTACTCTTCGTAAGTGGCTCCAAAAGTCGAGGTGTCCAGAGCGAGTTTTAGAGATATGCCGGGGCAGTTTTCTCCTGATGAATTGTTCGTGCCTTCTAGCAGTGCGAGTTCTGCTTCCTCGCCCCTCAAATAGAGTTCAATCAATATCTCTGGTGGAGCAGGCTTCAGTCCTTTTGACACATCACCTATGAATTGGTTGCTCGTCTCCTTGTTAAAAAGGAACGGTTGAAGTTCGAAAGAAATTGGTCGGCTGTTAATCCTCCCAGTAAGGGCGAGGTTTATGGCCTCTAGGAGTGTGGTTTTACCTGTCTCGTTATCACCAACAATTATGTTGATACCTTCGTTGAGGTTGACAGACACGTCTCGGAGGGCGCGATAATTTGTGACTTTCACTTGTTTGATATGCACCAGCGTTTCCCTACGACTAAAACAAAGTCGACCTTTTGGAAGGTCTTTGTGTTTATCGCAATGGTTGCATATAAAGCAGCGCTGTCAATGTGGAATGACAGTTGGTCATTCAACAACAAAAAATGATGCGGTGCATGTTGCTGGACAGCTTTCGTACGTTTTCCATAAGGATTTGTTTTTTTTGATTATTTGGCTTGGAAAATTTGTGGCAGAGAGGAGGGGATTTTCCTTGGTTCCTGCCAAAACCTATAAAAAACAACCAGTTAATTGCGTTGTTCCTGAACGAAACGTAACACTCTAATGTAACAGTTTCAAGCCTGCATGATTTTCCATTTTAGTGAATAAATCGGCTCTTCCCTTAGATGACTCGCTGCACGTATAAATAATCATGAGTTGTTGCTTTAACAGCTTTTGTGAGTGCGTTTCCTCAAGGATTTAAAGCCGTTATGAACCAGCAAGCCCTTTCCGCCTTTATCTGGTCTGTCGCAGATTTACTGCGCGGGGACTACAAACAGTCAGAATATGGAAAGGTCATCCTGCCGTTCACGGTGCTGCGCCGACTTGATTGCGTTCTGGAGCCGACCAAAGCGGCTGTGCTTGCCGAGTTCAAGGAAAAGACCGCGCAGGGTCTTAACCCCGAACCGTTCTTGCGTCGGAAATCTGGCCTGAACTTCTACAATATGTCGGCGATGGATATGCCCAAGCTGATGGGGGATTCAGATAATATCCGCGTCAACCTTGAAAGCTATATCAACAGCTTCTCGCCAGAAGTCAGGGACATTTTTGAAAGCTTTGATTTCCTCAATCAGATCGTGAAGCTTGATAAGAACGGGCTGCTTTATCAGGTTGTTGAAAAGTTCGTTGGGATTGATCTGCACCCTGAACGAGTAGACAACCATCAGATGGGCCTTGCGTTCGAGGATTTGATCCGCCGCTTTGCCGAGATTTCTAATGAGACTGCCGGGGAGCATTTTACCCCGCGTGAAGTTATCCAGCTGATGGTCAATCTGATCTTCAACGAGGATGACGATATCCTTGCAAACCCCGGTGTGGTCAGAACCATTTATGATCCGACTGCTGGGACTGGCGGTATGTTGTCCACAGCACAAGAGTATCTAGGTGAACATAACCCAGATGCCCGCCTGACGGTGCATGGGCAGGAATTAAACCCGGAATCCTACGCGATCTGTAAGGCAGATATGCTGATCAAGGGGCAGGATGTTTCAAACATCGTGTTTGGCAACACGCTTTCGGATGATGGACATCCGGCAAAGAAATTCGACTACATGCTTTCCAATCCGCCCTTTGGCGTTGAATGGAAGAAGGTACAGAAAGAGGTCAAGCGCGAGCACGAGCAGGAAGGTGAAAACGGGCGGTTCGGTCCGGGTTTGCCGCGTGTGTCGGATGGTTCGATGCTGTTTCTGATGCACCTTATGGCAAAGATGCGCCCTGCAGAAGACGGCGGGAGCCGCTTTGGCATTGTTCTGAACGGCTCACCACTGTTTACCGGAAGTGCTGGGAGTGGGGAGAGCGAGATCAGGAAGTACGTTCTAGAGAACGATCTTCTTGAGGCGATCATCGGCTTGCCTACCGACATGTTCTATAATACCGGCATTTCGACTTACATCTGGATCGTCTGCAATCACAAGCCTGCTCATCGCAAAGGGAAGTTGCAATTGATTGATGCCAGCGGCATGTGGGGAAAAATGCGCAAAAGCCTTGGCTCGAAGCGCAAATTCCTGACCGATGATCACATAGGTACCATCACAAAACTGTTTGGTGAATTTAAAGAAGCGGAGCAGGACGGAAAGCCGATTAGCCGTATCTTCGATAATGAAGCCTTTGGTTACCAAACGATCACTGTTGAGCGCCCGCAGCGTGACGAAAATGGTGAGATAACCCTTGCTGTCCGAGGCAAAGCCAAAAGAAAACCAGTTCCCGATACGTCTCTACGTGATACGGAAAACGTCCCGCTGACCGAGGATATTGAGGATTACTTCAAGCGCGAAGTGCTGCCGCATGTGCCGGATGCTTGGATCGACAAGGATAAAACCAAGGTCGGCTATGAAATCCCGTTCAATCGACATTTCTACGTCTTCCAACCGCCGAGGCCACTTGAGGAAATAGACCAAGAGCTGGAAGGTGTAATCGGTAACATCCAGAAGATGCTTGGTGAGGTGATGGGATGAGTGGAGAAATCAATTCGTCAGGCAACAACAATATAAATATTTCCGGAGGCAAGGTAGAAATTAATGGTGGACTAAGTCAATCATACTCAGATTATTCGCAGTATTATGACGTTCATGGCAATCTTCGTATCGAAGCTGAACGCACAAGCATTTCGAGAATTCCTGTAAGACTCAACCACGTTGTTTTTACCGGAATATCCGTTTTCATAATTTCGATGCTGACGCATTTTGCTAGTCTTGCGTCGTTTTATACTGACTCGATTCCTCTTTGGGTGGTTCAGGTTGCGAAAGAGCTTGCATTTCCTCTGATGCTGTTGAGTGGATTTTTCGGTGCGATTGGGATTTCATTCAAACTCTTCAGGCCTTCAATGGGGGTTTCGTGGTTCGGAAATTTGGAAACAAGTTCTGATGGCTATGTATACTTTTCCAAAATTCGCGGCATTTGCCCAATTTGCGGTGGGAAGATGCGTATGCACGGCCATTCTAATGCCAGTTAGGATCATACCTTTGTGTGCTCACGCAATCCCAACCACAAGGATGTATACGATATGACCAAGCTCCCTGACGTAGGTAGCGATTATGCATGTAAGGGGGCTAGATAATGAAAGGTCGTTCCATTCGCCTCTTCCTTGTCGATGGTACTCCGACGGGCATCATTTCAGCCGAAATCATGAACTGGACCGGGCATATATTATATAGTCCAAGGGCTAGTCTTGCGGCGCTCCTAAAGCGAGATGAGACTGAGCGCACTGGGGTGTATGTACTCATCGGTGAAAATCCCAGCGGGGATGATAGTCCTAAAATTTACATTGGCGAAACTGAGAACATTAGAAGAAGATTGTATAGGCATAATTCAGACTTAGATCGAGATTTTTGGGATCATGTTTGTGTCGTAACAAGTAAAGATAACAATTTAACTAAGAGCCATATTCGATATTTAGAGGCAAAATTTATATGGATCGCTGAAAAAGTAGGGAGGTCCATTTTTGAAAACCAAACAAGACCAGAATATAAGCTTCTTCCTGAATCGGATATTTCCGATATGGATTATTTTATTGAGCAAGTAAAAACGGTTTTTCCAGTTATTGGTCTAAATATATTCAAACAGAAACCTGAATTAAAAGTATTACATGAAGATTGTGGCAATGAAATAAACTCTAAAGAAATATCTAAAGAAATAGCTAAAGAAGACCTTTTGAATACTAGCCTCGCCGATATTCATGTGTTTGAGTTGAGGGGGGCAGGTGTTTTGGCTCGAGCGACTTTAATCGATGGAGAGTGGGTTGTACACCAGTCATCTACTGCCAAGTTTGTAGGAAATTCACCTTCTAGTTACTCTCTTTTGCAAGATACATTGCTAAAGAAGGGCATTCTTGTTCCAGCAGCCGAGCCAAGTCTACTTGAGTTTGTGGAGAGTTATGCATTTAAGAGTCCCAGTGCTGCAGCTAGTGTAATCATGGGAACTAGCCGGAATGGTCGAACTTCATGGAAGGTCCTAGGAACGGGGCAAACCTATGCAGAATGGGAAGAGAGCCAGATGCCGGAAATCGATCAAGCAGGGGATGATTGATGGTTTTCCAAAAGTACCCTTCTTATCGAGATACTCAGACAGCATGGCTTGGAGAAATTCCGCAGCATTGGACAAAGAAGCCACTTTGGGCATTGTTTCGTCGCACAAAAAGGACGGGTTACTCTGATGAGCGCTTGCTGTCGGTATACCGTGATTATGGTGTGATCCCTAAAGATAGCAGAGATGACAATAACAATAAGCCTTCCGAAGACCTATCTCCCTATCAGCTTGTCCAGCCCGGTGATCTCGTCATTAACAAAATGAAGGCTTGGCAGGGTTCGGTAGCGGTCTCTCAACATAAAGGCATTGTTAGTCCTGCATATTTTGTGTTTGAATCATTACACAATGAAGACCCAAAATACCTTCACTATTTGCTGAGGTCAGTTCGCTACATCACCGGCTACATGACGGTATCGAAGGGTATTCGTGTTAACCAGTGGGACCTTGATCCACAGTATCATGCGACCATGCCTGTTCTAATTCCGCCAATTGATGAGCAGACTGGTATTGCCAAATTCCTTGATCGCGAGACGGCGAAAATTGATGACTTGGTTGCTGAGCAGGAGCGGTTGATTGCGCTGCTGAAGGAGAAGCGTCAGGCCGTTATTTCCCATGCGGTGACCAAAGGCCTTAAACCTGATGTGCCAAAGAAAAGCAGCGGTTTTGAGTGGTTGGGGGATGTTCCTGAGCATTGGAGTATTTCTTCGATCCGCCGTGTACTTTTGGGGATCGAGCAAGGCTGGAGTCCTGTAGCAGAAAATCGACAAGCCGATTCATCCGAATGGGGAGTTATAAAGACCAGCGCGGTGAAATTAGGCCAGTTTTTTGAGGACGAGCATAAGGCTCTGTTGCCGGAGATTATCCCGAAGGCGAGTCTAGAGATTTGCGAAAACGACGTTTTAATGCTTCGAGGAAACGGTTCGGTTGAATTGGTTGGTGCTGCTGCTCTTGTTCCACCGGTACGACCTTTGTTGATGCTTTCTGACTTGGTGTATCGGCTTAGATTTGATCAAGAAGTGATTTTGCCTAAGTTTATTACCTACACGCTAATATCGTTGCAGAGCAGATATCAGATTCAGGGTCTGAGCCGAGGGATCGACATTCGCAAAATCGCTCAAGACAGCATAAAAGAAATCATTGTTGTTTTTCCATACAAAGAAGAACAGGCCGAGATTGTCAGCTATCTCGATCAGCAAACACACAGCATCGATCAATTGATCGGTCAGAGTTTTGAAGCGATCAACTTGTTAAAAGAAAGGCGCTCCGCGCTGATTTCTGCAGCCGTTACCGGAAAGATTAACGTCCGTGGTCTTGTCGATACCGAGGAGGCCGCATGAGCTTGCACCGAGAAATCGCGTTCGAGAATGACATCTGTGAACATCTGGCAGCGCAAGGTTGGTTTTATGCTGAAGGCGATGCAGCTGACTATGACCGTAAACGGGCCTTGTTCCCTTCTGACCTGATTGCATGGGTGCTGCAGACACAGCCAAAAGCGTGGGAAGCACTCAGCAAAAGTCACGGAGCTGCTGCAGAAGCGACACTTCTGGATCGTGTTTGCAAGCAGTTGGAAGATCGCGGGACACTCGATGTTTTGCGACATGGTGTCGAGATGGTTGGTCTGCGGCAGCCGCTGAGCTTGGCCCAATTCAAACCAGCCTTGGCGATGAACCCTGATCTTCAGGCGCGATATGCGGCCAACCGGTTACGTGTCGTGCGTCAGGTGCGCTATTCCCTGTGGAATGAAAACTCGATTGATCTGGTGCTGTTTCTGAACGGTATTCCGGTAGCGACGGCAGAGCTGAAGAGTGACTTCACGCAATCGGTTGAGGATGCGGTGGATCAGTATCGTTTTGATCGCCATCCACACCCAAAGGGGCAGGGCGGGAGCGAGCCGCTGTTGAGCTTTGTGAGTGGGGCGTTGGTTCATTTTGCTGTCAGTAATTCTGAAGTGATGATGACCACGAAGCTTGATGGTGCGGACACTTTCTTCTTACCGTTCAACAAGGGCGATGAGGGGGCTGAAGGTAATCCGCCCAACCCGAATGGGCATCGCACCGCGTATCTCTGGGAAAAGGTCTGGCAGCGTGATTCTTGGCTAGAAATCCTTGGGCGCTATATCGTTGCTGAGCGCAACAAGAAGAAGCAGATCAAAAAACAAATCTTCCCGCGTTTCCATCAGCTTGATGCGACGAGGAAGCTTGTCAAAACCGTTCTGGAAGAAAAGCCAGGACAAAAATACCTGATCCAGCATTCGGCAGGGTCGGGCAAGACCAATTCGATTGCATGGTCGGCCCATTTCTTGGCTGATTTGCATGACGCGGAAAACAACAAGCTGTTTGATTCTGTGTTGGTGGTGAGTGACCGAACGGTCCTTGATACCCAGCTTCAGGAAGCGATTTTTAGTTTTGAGCGCACGACCGGGGTTGTTGCGACGATCACCGGGGAACGCCAAAGCAAAAGCGGTGAGTTGGCCGAGGCACTTGCAGGCGGCAAAAAGATTGTCGTCTGTACGATCCAGACCTTCCCGTTTGCTTTGAAAACCGTGCAGGAACTTGCTGCGACCCAAGGCAAGCGCTTTGCAGTGATCGCTGATGAGGCGCATAGCTCCCAGACAGGGGAAGCTGCATCGAAGCTCAAGCAGGTTCTGTCCGCCAAGGAGCTGGAAGAGCTGGCTGATGGTGGCGAGGTCAGTACGGAAGACCTGTTGGCTGCACAGATGGAAGCACGGGCCAATCAGGATGCGGGCATTACCTATGTGGCCTTCACGGCAACGCCAAAGGCCAAGACGATGGAAATCTTTGGGCGTCGTCCTGATCCTGATCTTCCGGCAGGGCCAACCAATCTGCCTGCACCTTTCCATGTTTATTCGATGCGTCAGGCGATTGAGGAAGGCTTCATCCTTGATGTCCTTCGGAACTACACGTCCTACAAGCTAGCCTTCAAGCTGGCGCACAATGGCAAGGAGTGGGGTGATGATGAGGTAGAGCGCAGTGCGGCCATGAAAGGCATTATGCGCTGGGTGCGTCTGCATCCCTATAACATCAGCCAGAAGGTCCAGATCGTTGTTGAGCATTTCCAAGAGAACGTCGCACCGCTTCTGAATGGTGAGGCAAAGGCCATGGTGGTTGTGGGCAGTCGTCTTGAGGCTGTGCGCTGGCAATTGGCAATTGATAAATACATCAAGTCTGCGGGCTATGGCATCGGGACGCTGGTAGCGTTTTCCGGTGAGATAAAAGACGACGTATCCGGGCCGGAACCATTTACTGAAAACAGCGGCACGTTAAATCCGAACTTGCGGGGCAGGGATATTCGTAACGCATTTGATACGGATGAATATCGTATCCTATTGGTCGCAAACAAGTTCCAGACTGGCTTTGACCAACCGTTGCTGTGCGGAATGTATGTCGATAAACGCTTGGCCGGTATTCAGGCGGTTCAGACACTATCGCGGTTAAATCGATCACATCCGGGCAAGGACACAACCTATGTTCTGGACTTTGTGAATGACCCCAAGGAAATCCTACTGTCGTTCAAAGCCTATTATGAGACAGCGGAACTTGAAGGTGTTACCGACCCGGAGCTGGTTCTTGATCTGAAGGCCAAACTCGATGCGACGGGCTTTTATGATGAGGTTGAGGTGGATCGCGTTGCCGAGATTGAGCTTAATCCGCGCTCGACCCAAGCACAGTTGGCTGCTGTTATGGAGCCGGTGGCAGGGCGCTTGCTCAAGCGCTACAAGGCGGCGAAACAGGCTCGTGAAGTCGCAAAGGAGGCCAAGAACGACACTGCCGAGAAAGACGCCAAGGACGAGATGGACGCGCTGTTGTTGTTCAAGCGCAACCTTGTCGGGTTCTTGCGGGTTTATTCATTCCTGTCGCAGTTGTTTGACTATGGCAACACAGCTGTTGAGAAACGCGCCATCTTTTACAAGCGTCTGGTGCCGTTGCTGGAGTTCGGGCGTGAACGCGATGGCGTTGATCTGACCAAGGTGGCGTTGACCCATCACAAGCTTAAGGATCAGGGAAAGAAGAACTGGTCTTTGGCAGAGGGCGAGGCCAAAAAGCTGAACCCGATAACCGATGTCGGCGAGAGCGAGCTACATGACAAACAGCGGGCGTTTCTTTCGGAGATCATCGAGAAGGTAAACAGCCTGTTTGAAGGTGATCTTAGTGATGATGACAAGCTGGTTTACGTCAATAACGTGATCAAGACGAAGCTGATGGAGTCGGACATGCTCGCGCAGCAGGCCGTCAATAATTCCAAGGAACAGTTTTCCAACTCACCAGACCTTAATGCAGAGCTTTTGAATGCGATCATGGATGCGCTTGCCGCCCATACGACCATGAGCAAGCAAGCGCTGGATTCTGCAAAGGTTCGGGAGGGATTGAAGGACATTCTGCTTGGTCCGGCAGAGCTGTATGAAGCACTTCGTGCCAAGGCGCAAAAGGGTAGTGACAGGCCTTCAGTTGAGTAAAACATGCCTTTGGGTATGCAAAATGCATGGCTCAAGGGCTGCATAGGATGAAGCTAGAAGTCGGCTTCATCATCATCTTCAATCTCTGGGAGATACTCTTGGAGTGCGATCACGAGTTCAGGTAAGCGACGACCAAAATAGATATCTAATGCTCGTGCTGCGATTGTGGTGTTCTGTGGGAGCTTCTTGCCAAATTCACGGGACATTCTATCGGCATAATCGTTTGCCTGACTTTCAAGCCACTGTTCCATCTGTTCGTCGTCCAGCGGTTCGCGTTCGCGCTTGTTAAAGGCATCGCGAGCACGTCTCCAATCGTCAAAGTTATAAGCTTCCTCGCCAAGAGCATTGATTGCCCGCCTCATTATTGCGACCTGCCCATCGGAAATGCCCGAAGCATCACGTACTTGCTTCTTTGAGTATGTCCCAAGGAGCACCAGCCGCCATGCATAGTTCTGACGTTCGGACGTGATCATGGGCAGCTTGGTTTTGCTGTTTGCCTTGCCTGCTTCTAGAACGGCTTCTTCGAGTGACCCTTGGAAATACTGAACAGGAACAGGCTTGGTAACATTTGCCAGCTTGTAAGATGCCCTGCGATGGTGACCGTCAATCAAGATTGCTTTGCCGCCTACCTGAATGACAGTCACGGCATCGAGAACCCCGTCAACTCGGATCGCACGGCGAAGCTCATGAATATGTCTTTCATCAAGTTCCCGAGGTTGAAAGAGTTCGGGGTGCTCAATGATTTGGCTTACGGGGAGTTCAGGCGGCAAATCTGATAAAGCCTGCCCCGAGACAAAATCCTTCTTGAGTTCATCAAGGGTTTCTTTGGCTGGGAACCAGATGGGTTCATCATCATGCTCATGGGCAGATGCTGCGGTGGATGTTGCTGTCATGGCTATTGCATCTCCTGAATAGCGTTGATGATGGTCAGCTTTTCAGCCTGCTTGGCGTTTGCTTCTTCGATTTCCTTCTTGGCAAGGACTGCTCCTGCAAGTGCGAAGACTTCAAGAGCTGACTGACCAAACTGCTGAGAGGTTCTCGCCGGAAGGTCACGGTAAACCCGTTTAACTTTGCCAGTGCTGTGGTCGAACCAAGTACCTGCATTCATGTCTGATAGCCCGCGCAGACGTCTTGCAAGTTGATGAAGAAACCCGCTCTGATCTCGAAAGCGCATAGGGTGTTGGGTTTGAAGGATGAACATCGCGAGAGCCGTGCTGGATATGTCGTCGAATTCCACCGTCTCATGAATATTAACAAGTTCGCGGGAGGTCATGACGAGATGTCGGCTCATTGCTTTGCCATTTAGATAGTCCTTCAGCACTAACCGGGCGTTTTCAACAAGCTGTTCCCATCGCGTTTGAAGGGTGGTCCAAAGCGGATTGTTTTGATTGCGGGCTTTGCGCCTTCTTACGATCTCGACATATGGTTTCAGCTCCGTCTTGGTTACTCCAGTTTGGTTTGAGTGCCCGTGGCGTCGCTGTCTGTTTCTGTGGGTGGAGCACAAAGTGCCCCATCGGGTTGTCGGCTTGTGACACCCGTTCATTCGACATGTGGTCATGTGATTGATTAACCGTTTCTTGTGCCCGTCCCCTCACGGACAGGAAGGAATAAATAGACGCAAAGGATTAGGCAGTGGCGGAAGCAATGATCTTGTGAACCGCACCGACCGATAGACCCACCTGCTGCGATATTTTCCTGACAGAGAACCCTGTGTTTCGCGCCTTGAGCACTTCAGACCGCTTCCTGTTGTCAATCTCCGGTCGTCCAAGCTTCTTGCCGTTTGTTCTGGCTCTATCAAGTCCCGCAATAACACGCTCCCTGATCATGGATCGTTCAAACTCGGCAAAGACCCCGAGCATCTGGAACATCGCTTTCCCTGCTGGCGTCGTGGTGTCGATCCCTTGCTGATGCAGGAACAGGTCAATACCGGATGAGTGCAACTCCCCAAGGAATGTCACAAGGTCTTGCAGGCTACGGCCCAAGCGGTCCACCGACCATGCCATGATGACATCAAAGCGGCGTCTGGTAGCGTCTTGGCACATACGGTCAAACGCTGGTCGATCCTTGCGTCCCTTGGCTCCTGATATGCCTGCATCTTCATAGACCTCGACAATCTCCCAGCCAGCCCGCTCTGCCACTTCTGTCAAATGTTGGCGCTGGTTCTCGGTGGTCTGATGGTCGGTTGAGACGCGAAGGTAAAGCGCTGCTCTAGTCTTCATCTTCTTCATCACCTTCCATTTCACTTTTCCACAATTGCGGTTCGGCTAGCCTTAACGGAACGGAAATCATGGCTGCATCATTGAGGTTAATCAGTGCTGTTTCACCATCGACATCTTGGATCATGACCGTGTGATTTAGGTCTTCGGACGTCATATCCGCATAGAAGAACAAATCTTGGAGCTGAACTTCAGTCCAGTGACTGTTATCGCTGTCTTCGTCATTCAGGTCTTTGCTGTCTGGGTCGACACTCAGGCGGATGACTTCGGCATAGTCGGCGAGCATGATTTGCATTTCATCTGAAGACTGTTCTGCCGTGCTTCCCGGCCAATTTGGCTCAAAAAGAAAATGAGTGAACTTCAGGTGTTGTAGGTTCAGTGCGACCCGTGCTGTGTCGTTGTCGAAAACAGCGAACCCATCTCTTTCGTCTTCCTGAAGAATGCTCCAGAGACGTTTAAAGTCATGAGCGCCAACCTTATGGATTGCTGTGTGTCCGCCCTTCAAAATTACTTTCATGAAATGAACCTCGCGATCCATATCGAAACCGGCCTCTTCCAAGTCGCGGGTGATCTTGCTGCCGCTGTATGCCGATTTGCTGAGCAGAGCTGTGCTCAATTCATTCTGTGGGACATGGAGATTTGGGAAGACCTCATAGATACTTTTATCCAGTGCCTTGCAAATGACGACGGCTAAATCGAAGCGCGGTGCTTGTGCTCCACTTTCAATCCGCTGAATTTGTTGTTGGCTAGTGTTAATCGCATCAGCCAGTTGCCGTTGGGTGAGTTTCAGTTCCTTACGGATTGCTTTGATATTGTTGTCCACGGTTCTCTCCTGATGTCTTCTTCTTGCTCTTATATGGATTAATACACGTTACCGTGTCAATGTGTATTTTAATGTGTTCGTAAAAGGAATGGTTTGTGAACGCACATAGAGGGCACGACAAGTCGTTGATAACCGGCGGGTTCAGTCGTGAGAATTGACAGGGGATTTATGAACGCATCCGGCTTGACGTTCCGACCGATAGGGGATGCTTAG
>TARA_R110001583_G_scaffold2068_2_pt1 | contig 14611 bp, 10 predicted proteins | sample TARA_R110001583 | Tara Oceans TARA_R110001583 (sample SAMEA4398432) | marine metagenome | biome: Polar Biome; feature: [MES] marine water layer (ENVO:01000295) within the mesopelagic zone...; material: water (ENVO:00002006), including particulate matter (ENVO:01000060) such as...... | reverse complement strand
TTCGAGCTGTTTCGAGCTGTATTAGCGCTTTTAGAACAAACAAAAAACTAAAACACAAAGAGTTACTATGGTTTATTGATTTGACGCTAAAATTAACACCCTAGAGCTCCTAAGGATAATTTCAAAAGGCTTATAGCGGATTTTTTTGATATGAGGTGTTTTTTATAAGTGTGCTACATAAATAACAAGATAATAGTCTTTTAGAGAAGCCCTGAACAAGTCAAAAGAAGCACTATATACCCATTGCCATTCAAAGTGCAGGATGTCAGTGCATATTGATTGATAACGGGTATAGTTAACCTTGTGCTTTATTTTTTCTTCTTACGCATTACAAAAAAGAGTACTAAAGCAATAACGATGATTACACAGTTTCCGGCTGCTATCATAATAATGGTTTGCATCTCTTTTTCTTCTTCCGCTTTTTGTTGTGCTAATTTTGCTTGTGCTAATTTTGCAGCTCGATCTGCTAATAACTTTTCTGATCTATCAATGCTAACTGTTTTTTCAACACCATTTTCATCCGTTGTAGTCATCAAAAATTCATTATCATTGGCTTTAACATTAAAACTAAACTCAGGAACCGTTAAACGAAATTCGCGCCCTGATATTGTTTTACCAAAAGCATTTACATTAATGCGGTAGATACCCGACTCGGTATTTTTAAACTCTTTGATTCGTGTATCACCTTGCTGATCATCGATAATAGAGAATGACTCAATTTGTTTATCTGGAAAAGTAATCTTACCTTGGAAAACTAACGAGTTAGGATCAACATAGGTAGGGTCAATTGATAATATCATACTGTGTGGGCTATTTTCATTTTCAGACGTTTCAACCGCAATAGTGATTGGAGATTTATGTAACACAATGGGTTTTTGTCTTAACTCACGACTAGCCATAGGTAACTTAATCAAAAATACTGGTTGCCATTCACCTGCAGCAAAGTCTAAGTGAAATTCACCGGTAAAGAGACCATCTCCAGCATACTCATCTAAATCACGTCCATCATCTCGAAATGATGTTAATTTAATTCCATCAGCGCCAAAGTTTTCATAATCTGCATTATTAGTGCTATAAAAATGAACATCCAATGTAACTACATTGCGAAAGTGAGGAGTATTGATAGGTTCATCGCCGTTATAGAGTTTACCAACCACTTTTAAGGTCTCACCTGACAGCACCACTTCAGGTAAAGGGTCTACTTTCATTTTAACATCCGACATCACCATAATTTGACTTTCTGGTAAAATATTACCAATAGCTTGCCATGGTCCGGGCATAGGTTTTTCAATTTTGATCAGATCAAAGGTGCTGTCATCATGCCATTGCACTTTATCATGATCGATGTTGTCGACTCTAAGTTTACTACCATCTGGGCGTACTAAAATGATAGGCAGGCTACCGCGACTTCGATAAAATAACAAAGTAATTTCATCGAGCTCAGCGTCTATACGAAAACGATTATCAAAATAAGGAATTTGATTAATTTTATTATCGCCTTGATAATACTTTAGGTTACTTTGCTTTATTGAATTCACTTGTTCAGTGAACGTTTCTTTTTCTTGTACAATAGCTTCAGTTGCAAAGGTTTCAGTATTAACTAGACTCATAAGCGTAATAAAACAAAATATAAAAAACTTATTTATTTCCAAAGTGGCTCTCCGCCTTTTTGCTTAACAACTAATAATCTATCTTTATGTGCTTCTACTTCATCGGCAGAAGCAGCAATAACCTTTAGCTTTACTCGATCATTACTTAAACGTTTAATTGCATTAGCATCTTCGCTACTATTATTACCCACAGATAAGTTAAACGTTGACTGCTTACGTGTCATTTCAATATAAACAAAAGCAAGCAGCTGTGCATCAATCAAAGCGCCGTGATAAGTACGATCGACTAGTTTATCTACTTTATAAAAACGCGCTAAATAATCTAATGTTTTTGGTGAGCCAAATTCGTCTTTTGAAGTTTTCAATGTATCGGTAATAGTACAAATATCTTCAGTCATTGGCAATTTGTTCGTAGCGCGATTTCCAAAGTTTAATAATGAAAACTCATGATTCATAAAGCCAACATCAAACTTAGAATTATGAATCACTAATTCAGCACCACGGATAAAATCAATAAAGTCATTAGCGATTTGTGGAAACGTAGGTTTGTCGTCTAAAAACGCATTAGTTAACCCATGAATATTGATTACTTCTTGATCCATTTGTAATACTTGACCACGGGGATCCAGTGGTTTGATGTACACATGATAGTTTCGCCCCGTTAGTTGACGATTAATCATTTCAACACAACCAATTTCAACAATTCTATGCCCGTCTCTGGGATTAAGACCCGTTGTTTCCGTATCAAGAATAATTAATCGTTTATCTTTTTCGCCATTGTCTTGATTAGTATTTACATTCACTATTGGGAACCTTAAACATTTATATTTATATTTAGAAAAAGAACTAGAATTATTTTTCTGGTATTTTCTGGGGAAACTCGGCTAAATTTATTTTAAACCGCTCACTTTTATAGCATAAAACAATTAAGGTAATCGTTAATATAGTCTGCATTACCAGCCATTCTAATGAAATTAATTGCCAATAAAAGAAGCCTACTCCATGAGTTAACAAATCAAACAACAATGCAGCTATTAAAATTTTTCGACTATGTAGCCAACTTATTTGGATCCAGTTAGCGGCTTCAGGTCGTCGTAAACTGATAATTAATACAATAAATAAACCAACCGTACCCGATATTAAGCTTAAATAAAACAAGGAGGTTTCAGGGTATACCCACGAAATAATACTGACTCTGTCGCGCATATTAGTTACCGATAGCAACCAAACCAGATAACCACGTAATACAAACAACAGTACAAGATAAAATCTTTTTGACAACTTGAGACAATCATACTGGTCGAAATCTTGTACCGAGTACTTCCGATAATTTTTTGAAAACTGACTCACTCATTAACCTTAGCAGTAGATTTGTCTTTGGCCTCGCGTTCTAATCGTAAATAATGCTGCCCCGCAGTAATAGCTTTAACAGATTTTGAATGAAACTCACGGGTATATAAGGTGTAAACCACCCAAATACTAACTGAAATAAACAAAAAAGGATGGAACAACCAGCAAATAGCCGCTAAAGAAAAATAATATGAACGAAGCCCATAATTATAAGAATGTGCGGCTTGATCTTGTACTGTCGCCATTTGTTTAGCATAAGCTTTAAGGTTGTTATTCAAACCAGACTTATCTACGGGTGCAGCGCCGAGCATAACATTAACAAAGCCATACTGACGCATAGACCAAGTAAATTGAAAAAAAGAAAGAACAAAAATAAAAGCTAATAAGCTTAACTTAATCTGAATAGCAAAATGACTCACATGATCAGCATAAGGCATTGAGAATATAACGGTTTCTAAAGTATCTATTTTTGCAAATAGCGTCAATATACCCGCTAAGATTAATAATGTACTGGAAGCAAAAAAAGCGATATTTCGCTCTAAATTAGATAATAGTGCCGCCTCACCAACCCTAACCTCTCGTGTAATGATTTCATACATCCAATGCATTCTATGTTGGTGTAAACTTCGAGCCAAACAATCAGTCGTTTTGGCTTTATTACGAGCAAACCAAGTATACCCCGACCAAGACAGAAAAAAAGTACATAAAGCAATGATATCAATAAGCGATAATGGCATGTGAAAAACCCATAGAAAATATGCCTACAATAGTAAACGGTTAGCTAAAGACTGCAACTCAATATCAATGAAAACTTGCATTAAAACAGATTAATTATCAACTGTTCGACTATTCTTTGATTTCATTACTAAGCTTTATAAGAATGTGAACAATTGACGGCTGTTAGCATTGTTTCTTTAATGGGTTTTATTAATACGAATTTATTGGCAATCGAAAACAAGGTTTAGAAAATGGTGCATAATAAGGCCTAAAGTACTTAAATAATACGACAAAATAGCAATTACAAAAAGTATATATTGTGTTAAGGCTGAAATTTTGTAACAATTTGTATTTATTAAGTATATTTATCGCTAATATTATAAACCTATAATATTAAATAAAAAATACCGCCAGTTTTTATCACTCTAACAAGAATAAATCTATGGATAACACATGCTGAACTTAAGTCTTAATAGATTGATTTTATTCTTATTTGCTGTTTTTTCAATAAGTCCTACAATAGCGCAACCCTCTAGTCAGCAAAAAAAAATAGTAAAAAATATTAAGCTGGAATCACTTCAAATTCCTTTTAAAAAAAACACCATCATCATTGATGGCGAATTAGATGATGCTCAATGGTCTAACGCATTATCGATAGAATTAGATGTAGTTAATAGCCCTTGGAATAACTTACCTAGCCCGGTAAAGACGACTGCCAAGCTAATTGAGAATGGGAAATTTCTTTATATTGCCTTTATAGCCTATGACCCTGATCCAAAAAAAATTCAAGGCTTCTTAACGGATCGCGACAAAACGTGGTTGCAAGACACTGTTGGTATAAAGCTAGATACCCATAATAATAGACGCTTAAACTATTCCTTTTTTGTCAATCCTTATGGTGTACAAAATGATGCTACGTATAATGAAATAACGGGACAAAATAATACCTCATGGGATGGTCTTTGGTATTCCTTTGGTAAAAAAACTGAACAAGGTTACCAAGTTGAAATGGCCATTCCCTATAATATTTTAAACTTCAAAGCCAATGGCCAGAAAAAAAAATGGGCGATAGAATTAGTACGGATTTATCCTAGAGATACCAGTTTACGCATTTCTCATATTCCCCTTGAACGAGATAACCCTTGTTGGTTGTGTCAGTACCCTGAAGCTATCGGCTTTGAGAATGCAGAGGTAAACCAAAATTTACGGCTAACACCAACACTCACAGCTAGCAAAAATCAAACACGAGATATTTACGCAAACAACAATGATCCAAACGGTGATTGGGCTACTGAAAACGATGTAGAAGAAGGGTTAGATTTACGTTGGAGCATCAACGCAAGCAACTTGTTAAATGCGACATTAAACCCTGACTTTTCAACGGTAGAAAGTGATAGTGGTCAACTTAGTGTCAATACTAACTTTTCGTTACTTTATGAAGAAAAACGCGCTTTTTTCTTAGATAATAGTGATTATTTCAGTAGTGATTTTGACTTAGTCTACACGCGAAATATTGCCGATCCTGATTATGGCGCTAAATTAACGGGTCGTATTAACAAACACAGTTATGGTGCCTTTATAACCAATGACGCTGAAACAAATATTTTATTACCCGGAAACTTACGTTCGACTTTAATGACTTTAGCAAAAGAAAGTCACGCAGGTGTCTTACGTTATAGGTATGATTACAATAGCGATTTAACAGTAGGGAGCATAGCAACATTACGCACCGCAGATAATTACCATAATTATGTCGTTGGGCTTGACGCTCGCTACCGTCTGTCTGAGTCTAGCGCGATTAAAGCGCAGGTATTAAATTCAGAAACATTGTATCCAAAAATAGTCACTCATAGCTCTAACCCCAACAATGATAGTTTTAGTGATCAGGCTTTTAAACTTAATTTTAATCATAACTCTGAGTACTGGCAGGTTGATTTAGACCATCAAAGTATTGGCTTTGAGTTTAGAGCCGATTTAGGTTTTATGCCTAAAGCGGATATTAAGACCGATAAAGTTTTTATTAAAAGGTCTATTTATTCCGCGCAAGGCAGCCAATGGCAGGAGGCTAGCGTTGCAGGGGAATGGAAAATTATTCACAACATTCATAATGAGCTAATTGAACGAATATTAACGACCCGATTTACTATTGATGGCCCAATGCAATCTTATTATGAACTCAATGTAGTTCATGGTGAAAAAGTAGGTATTCGCTATGTTGATACCATAGCTGATATTGACGGAAATACGTCTTCCTTTAATGAAGACCAAATAGAGTTATATGCTAGCATTAAGCCAAATACCCGTACTGATTTATCACTAGAGTTAACGGTGGGGGACAAAATTGATTATGTTAATGATCGTTTAGGAGACTTGATTCAATTAGAGGGTAATATTGCTATTTTTATTACCGATCATTTAGAATTTGATTTTTACCAAACCTATAGCAAACTTGATGCTAAGAATAACTATGGTAGCAACAGTAATGTTTATATTGCCCACATTTCTGAGTTACGTTTGTCTTACCAATTTACTATTCAAAGTTACCTGAAACTGAGTTTAGTTTACAACAATGTCGACAGAAATCCAGATAACAACAACGTTATTAGCTCAACGGAAACTGAGAATTTAGCAAGCCAATTAATTTATGCTTATAAACTTAATCCGCAAACTGTATTTTTCTTAGGATACTCTGATAATAGTTTTCAAGATGATGATTTAACGAAGTTAACCCGCGCAGAGAAAACTTTCTTTACAAAAATCAGCTATGCATGGGCTCCTTAATAGAACTCTTCAATTAGCGATTCAATACTCGGCTTTTTTTAGATAAAAACATTGGCCACAAGTGACCAATGTTTTAGTAAAAGCTAACACGTTTTTGACTTTTGGTTATTGATTGTTTATTGATTGTTTTTTTAAATCAATGCTTTAATACCCTGCCCTAACCCTGCCAAGGTCAGTGGATACATCTTATTGTCAACCAGCCCTTTCATTATATTAATAGAAGAATAGTAAGGCCACTGCTCTTCGTTTTGGGGATTAAGCCAAATAACCTTATCAAAATGATCGGTTAGTCTTTTCATCCAAACATTACCCGCTTCTTCATTCCAATGTTCAACACTACCACCAGGATAGGTGATCTCGTAAGGTCCCATTGTTGCATCGCCGACAAAAATAATTTTATAATCACGACTATAAGTATGCAGCACTTGTAATAGGTCAATTTTTTCATTGTGTCTGCGGTTATTATCTCGCCAAACACTTTCATAAAGACAGTTATGAAAATAAAAAAACTCTAAATGTTTAAATTCTCCATGTATTGCTGAGAACAGCTGTTCACATACTTTAATGTGATCATCCATAGAGCCACCAATATCAAAAAACATTAAAACTTTGATAGCGTTATGTCGCTCAGGCTTCATTTTAATATCAAGATAACCGGCATTACGGGCGGTAGCCGCAATAGTCTCATCAAGTGCTAATTCCTCACTACTGCCGGTACGTGCAAATTGGCGTAATTTGCGCAACGCAACTTTAATATTACGTGTGCCTATTTCAACATTGGCGTCTAAGTTTTTAAATTGACGTTTATCCCAAACTTTAGTCGCGCGACGATGCCTTGACTCCTCTTGCCCTATTCGAATTCCTTCAGGATTATAACCATAGGCACCAAACGGTGATGTGCCGCCAGTACCAATCCACTTATTACCCCCTTGATGGCGTTTTTCCTGCTCTTTCAAACGTTCGGCCAATGTTTCCATTAACTTATCTAATCCGCCTAAAGCTTTTATTTTCTCTTTTTCTTCGGCGCTCAGTTGTTTTTCAAAATGCTTTTTAAGCCAATCTTCTGGTATTTCTGATAAGTCTAATTCAAGGCTAGCAACGCCTTTAAAGTAATCAGCAAAAGCACGATCAAACTTATCAAAATGGGCTTCATCTTTAACTAATATAGTACGACTCACACTATAAAAATCATCAATACTAGCAAACACTACGCCTTTTTCTAAGGCACGAATTAAGTCGAGCAATTCTCGCAGTGTACAAGGTACTTTGTAGTCGCGTACCTTACAAAAGAAATCAATTAACATTGCTTTGCTCCATAAACCTTAACGTTGGCCACGGTGCATAAAAGCAAGCTTTTCAAACAAATGCACATCTTGCTCATTTTTTAATAATGCGCCATGTAATGGCGGAATAACTCTTTTCTGACGTGTTTCATGTAAAACTTCAGGAGAAATATCTTCAGCAAGCAAAAGTTTTAACCAATCAATTAACTCTGACGTTGACGGTTTTTTCTTTAAGCCAGGTACGTCACGTAAATCAAAAAATAACGCCAGTGCTTCATCTAACAATTTTTGTTTAATTTTAGGAAAGTGAACATCAACAATGGCTTGCATCTCATCTTTTTCTGGAAAACGAATATAATGAAAAAAGCAGCGACGTAAAAATGCGTCTGGTAATTCTTTTTCATTGTTTGATGTAATTATGATTATAGGCCTTTGTTTAGCAACTATTTTTTCCTGTGTCTCGTAAACGAAGAACTCCATTTTATCTAGCTCTAAAAGCAAGTCATTCGGAAACTCTATATCGGCTTTATCAATTTCATCGATCAATAATACTGGGCGATGATCGCTAGTAAACGCATGCCACAATTTACCTTTAATAATATAATTACCAATATCTTTTACTTTTTCATCACCTAATTGGCTATCTCTTAAGCGTGACACGGCATCATATTCATATAAGCCTTGTTGCGCTTTTGTGGTTGATTTTATATGCCAAGGAATAAGTTCAACACCTAAACTAGCCGCTAGCTCTTCTGCTAACATGGTTTTTCCTGTGCCCGGCTCACCTTTTATTAATAAAGGTCGCTCTAGAGCAATAGCCGCATTAACTGCTAACTGTAACTCATTTGAGGCAATGTAATTACTGGTGCCTTGAAAAGCGCTCATATTCAATTCCTACAATTTTATGATCGTGATTTTATGAAAGGTACTATAAAAGTATTTTGTTATTCCATAAATGCATATAAGTTATATCAAAATATCACTTCTATTTTTGCTATAAGAGACTAACCTTACAAGTATACTCATGTGAGTTGAAAATAGCCCATAGGATTTCACCATGTCGAACATATTTGAAGATAATTCAACCTCCATTGGTAATACACCTTTGGTAAAAATTAACCGTGTAATTGCTAGCAAAAATAGTGATGGCACTCCGTCTGCAACAGTATACGCAAAAATAGAAGCGAGAAACCCAAGTTTCAGTATCAAGTGTCGTATTGGCGCTAACATGGTTTGGGATGCGGAAGAAAAAGGCCTGTTAACGCAAGGCAAAGAAATCGTTGAACCAACCAGTGGTAATACCGGCATTGCTCTTGCTTTTGTTGCTGCTGCCCGCGGATATGCCATCACGTTAACTATGCCAAGTACCATGAGTTTAGAACGTCGTAAATTGCTTTCAGCGCTTGGTGCCAAAGTAGAGTTAACTGACGGCTCTAAAGGAATGAATGGTGCTATTGCAAAGGCACAAGAAATTAAAGATTCTGATCCTGAAAAGTTTGTACTTTTAGGACAGTTCGATAACCCTGCCAACCCGGCGATTCATGAGCAAACAACCGGTCCTGAAATTTGGCGTGATACTGACGGAAAAATAGATATTTTTGTTGCCGGTGTTGGCACAGGCGGCACAATTACGGGTACAAGCCGTTACTTAAAATCACAAGGCAAAGCAATAAGTAGTATTGCGGTTGAACCAACTGACTCGCCAGTCATTAGTCAGAAATTAGCGGGTGAAGAGTTAACACCTGGTCCACATAAAATCCAAGGAATTGGTGCTGGCTTTATACCTGGTAACCTTGATCTAACTATCATTGATGGCGTAGAAAAAGTATCAAATGATGACTCCATGGCAATGGCGCATCGTTTAATGAAAGAAGAAGGCATACTTGCAGGTATTTCTTCCGGTGCTGCAATAGTTGCAGCTAAACGCCTTGCTGAACTTCCTGAAAATTCAGGTAAAGTAATCGTTGCTATATTAGCCAGCTCTGCAGAGCGCTATTTATCTAGTCCTTTGTTCAGTGATACTTTTTCAGATAAAGAACTCGTACAATAAATTTCACTTTACTATTCTGTGTCAATAAAAGGTGCTTCTGCACCTTTTTTATTGCCTACGATTAGGTATAAAAGTGTTGTTATCTCTCACTTTACGTTATGCTTAGCCGAACCTTATAGAATTAAAATATTATTGTTTTCGTTATGACTAAAATAAACTTGCTACTTATATTTACCCTTTTTTTTGTTAGTGCTTGTAGCGGTGAAGAAGAAATAACTAACATCGATAATCCTGAATTAGTGGCAGTCGCTTTTTTTGATGCACTGTATAATGAAAAAAATGTCCAAAAAGCGGCTTCAGTTTGTGATCCTAAACTAGCCCGCCTACTATTACACTACCAATCCTCACAGGCTATTGGTCGCCATCTATTCAATATGTCTTATGACAAAGTTGAGATAAAACCAGATGACAGTGGTGTAAAAATTAGAAAGCAATTTAAAAAGAAAGCAGTAATCACTTTATATTTTGATGGATATCTCCAAGAAAACCGCTTAAAAGATGTCAAACGCATTTCACTAGTTCAAATAGATGGTGGAAAATGGGTGATTAATAAAATACTAAAAGACCCTTTTTAATCGAGCCGTATTACCTTGAAACTGACCTGTTTTAAACTTTTCCGTCTAATAAAATTATTTTTTACAATGATAATTTTATTACCTTTTTGTAGTTTTGCATCAATAAAAGCCCCGCTACCTTTAGCCGAGTACTTTACCCAAACTTGGGACACCCGTGATGGCTTACCACATAACGGGATTAATGCCTTGGCCCAAACCAGTGATGGTTATATATGGATTGCCACATGGGAAGGCCTTGCCCGTTTTAATGGGAGAAAATTTAAACTGTTCACCCGAGGCTCAAAAGCAGGTTTACCCGATTCCTCAATAAAAAGTTTAACCGCAACGCCAAACGGAGAACTCTTAGTTGCAGGCGCTAGAGGGGGAGTTTCCATCCGAAAAAATAGAGAATGGACACCTCAATTTAATGCATCAACTATGGTAAATAATGCTATTTTCGATAGTAAAAAAAACCTTTGGTTAGCGCTAGAAGGAAGAGGGCTTGTCTATAGAGATATGACAACCAAACACGATGAAACAATTATCGCTAATCTAAGAGCATTTAAACTACTACTTGATGCAGAAGAGACCCTATGGGTAGCAACCAATAAGGGTTTATATTCAGTCAAAAACAAAACGCGAGTAACCCATATCGATGAAAATTTTGGTTTACCTGACACGCCTGTATATTCATTACTTCTTACCAGCCACAATCAACTTATTGTGGGCACCGAGCAAGGCGCTTTTATTTTAAATAAAGGCCGTTTTATCCCGCTTCATCAAAATTTATCCCATGAAGCAATTTCCAGTATATTAGAAGATAAAAATAAGGACATATGGCTTGGTACACAAAAACATGGCATTTTCCGTTTAAGTGATCGTGGCTTAGAAAAACTTGATGATAGCAAAGGCTTACCTAACAACCGTATATCCTCACTTTATCAAGATAAAGAAGAGAGCATTTGGGTGGGTACTAGCAGTGGTTTATTTCGCTTAAGAGAGGCTCCTTTTATCACACTAACCTCGGAACAAGGCTTAGCCGGAAATTATGTACGAAGCGTTTTAGCCCATAGTGATGGCAGCTTATGGATTGGTAGTAGTAAAGGATTAAATAAATTAATAGGAAGAAAAGTCTATTCAATTTTACCTGCAACGCTAACTTCAGAGAATCCCACATCAGTAAAATCGATTTTAAGTTTAGCACAAGGAAAAGGTGGCCAAGTTTTAGTAGGTACCTACACTAGTGGTGTTTATAAAGTGGTCGATAATACCATGGTGCCTTTTCTCAATGAAAATCAGGGTTTACCAAGTAATGAAGTGCGATCAATATTATTTGATTCTAAAGAAAATCTCTGGATTGGCACTTCCTCTGGGCTTGTTAAAATGACCGACAAGGGCCTGATTAGCCAATTTAATATACAAACAGGCTTGCCTGATAATTTTATTATGGCCTTGACAGAAGATTCCCATGGAAAAATTTGGATTGGTACTGGTGTAGGCGTAGTGTCGTATCAGGATGGCATTATACAAAGTTATCGTATTAAGGAAGCCTTTGACGCTGAATATGCTTTTGGCTTTAATGTTGAAGACGATGTTATTTGGTTAGCCACTGACCGAGGCCTGATACAAATCGATTTAACGACCAATGAGATTAAATCGGTCAGCCGGAAAAATGGCTTACCCATAGATAAACTATTTCAAGTCATTATAGACAATAATGACACTTTTTGGTTAAGCAGTAATCGAGGGATTATTAAAGTTACTAGAGAGCAAATCAATAAAGTTATCGCCAACCCAGATGAAATAATTGACGTTGAAATATTCGCAGAAGGCGTTGGCTTATTAAGTTCACAAGCCAATGGGGGTTCAACACCTGCAGCAACACTTCATAATGACGGTAGTATCTGGTTTGCCACCGCAAAAGGTGTCAGCCAAGTGACCCATCAACGGTTACAGAGAATGGCAGAAAGACAAATTCCTGTCATTATTGAGCAACTGATTGTTGATAATAGAGACTACCCTTTAGTACTTAAGCCACAAAAAAAAGAACTTACCCATGTTAACTTGTTAGCTGGCGCATCACGTATAACAATTCATTATGCTGGGTTAGGCTTTTTAATGTCTGAAAAAATTCAATATCAAACACAACTTATGGGTTTTGATACCCGCTGGATAAATAAAAACAGTCAAACATATACTGAATTTACCAATCTAGCTCCCGGTGAATATACCTTTAAAATGCGCGCAAAATACCCTAACGGTGAATGGCAAAATCAAGCGACAACGTTAACTTTTATCATCCCTTTTTATATGTGGCAAACCCCGTTATTTAAACTGTTTATTATTGCTTTATTGTTTTCTATATTTTATCTTTTTTATCGCTATAGAATTATTTTAATTCAAAAAAGTGAAGAAAAGTTAAAGCGTTTGGTTGCAAAGCAAACGCTAGATTTAAAGAAACAAACAACATTGTTTGCTTATCAAGCTGTACATGATCAATTAACAGGCCTACCTAATAGACGAGCGTTTGATGAGTGGTGTGATAATGACTTTAAAGAAGCTAAAGAGCATTCAACCTCTTTATCATTAGCCATTATTGATATTGACCACTTTAAAGCTGTAAACGACACCTATTCACATATTGTTGGCGATCAGGTAATTAAACGTTTATCAACTATTTTATCCGAATTATTACCCCACTGTTCGCAGCAAGTTAAATTGGCACGCTGGGGCGGTGAAGAATTCACCTTACTCATGTCAGCAAATAAAGAACAAGCAATGCTCTTTTGTGAACTCATTCGTACCACGATAGAAAAAAATGATTTCTCTGCCATTGCGCAAGATTTAACGCTGACAATTAGTATAGGGCTAACTGACAATAGTGCCGTTGTAGACTATAACCAAATGATCACTGACGCAGATAATGCGCTATATTACTCTAAAAACAATGGTCGAAATCAAGTTAAACTTTATCAACCCAATGATCATGAAAGCAACCAAAAAGTATCACAACGGATAACTGAAGTTACTCGTTGCAAGAAAAGAGAATAGTTTTCTCTACTGTATTTATTTTTAATAATGTAAATTTACCCCCCTATTTTCATTAATTACCTGTACTTATATCTGAACACTTTCATCTATCTCATTCGTCCATAATTATCATACCTCGACTAGTTTGCACAAAAACGAAATGATAAGGTTCGCCTAATTATTTTTGTAACTCTTTGTAAAAAAGTGGAGAATATTCAGCATGTCTTTTTTTGATTTAGTAGATTTTGATAATCACGAGCAAGTGGTTTTTTGCAGTGACGAGGCATCAGGACTTAAAGCTATAATTGCGATACACAGCACTAAGTTAGGTCCTGCTGTAGGTGGCTGTAGATTATGGGATTATGTCAGTGATGAAGAAGCACTCATTGATGCATTGCGTTTATCAAAAGGCATGACTTATAAAAATGCGATGGCCGGTCTTACGATGGGTGGTGGTAAATCAGTTATTATAGGTAATGCTAAAACGATTAAATCAACCGCCTTGTTTAAAGCTTTTGGTGAAGCATTAAATGCCTTAAATGGCCGTTATTTAAGTGCCGAAGATGTCAATATAACCACCGCCGATATTGCTATTGCTAATACCGTCACTCCCTTTGTAACCGGAACAATAAACAAAAGTGGTGATCCAGGTCCTTTTACCGCCTTAGGAACATATTTAGGCATAAAGGCAGCTGTTAAACATAAACTTAACCGCGACAACTTAACTGGGCTGAGCGTAGCTGTACAAGGGTTAGGTAGCGTTGGTTATGGCTTATGTGAATATTTACATGAAGCCGGCGCAAAATTAATTGTTACTGATATTAATCAAGCCATTCTTGAAAAAGCGGCCATTGAACTGGATGCCACCATTGTCGGTTTAGATGAAATAGTTGACCAAGATGTTGATGTGTACGCCCCTTGTGCACTGGGTGCTAGCATTAACGATGATACTATCAAGCGTTTGAAAGCGACCATAATTGCCGGATGTGCTAATAACCAACTGGCAGAGCCTCGCCATGACCAAGCCCTTGTTGATAATGGTATTTTATATGCCCCTGATTATGTTATTAATGCCGGTGGTATTATTAATGTTTCTTTTGAAGAGGACTACAGTAAAGAAAAGTCGATTAAAAAAGTAGAAGAGATTTACCATACTTTACTTGATGTCTTTACTAAAGCAGAAGCACAAAATAAGCCAACAGGATATATTGCTGACGCTATGGCGCGTGAAATCAT
>TARA_R110001583_G_scaffold26571_1_pt1 | contig 14641 bp, 13 predicted proteins | sample TARA_R110001583 | Tara Oceans TARA_R110001583 (sample SAMEA4398432) | marine metagenome | biome: Polar Biome; feature: [MES] marine water layer (ENVO:01000295) within the mesopelagic zone...; material: water (ENVO:00002006), including particulate matter (ENVO:01000060) such as...... | reverse complement strand
AGCATTTTTACTCGAATCGGAGACTTTATTAGGCTTTTCGGGTGCTGTTTTCATTTCATTTTGAGTATTTTCTTCAACAGAATCAGGGCTTTCTTGCGTTCTTTTTACAATATTTTTTGTAGAAGTCTCTTTTTGCTCAGAAGCCAAAGTAACACTTTCAACCACAGCATTATTGTCAGTAATAACGATACTTTTGTTTTCAATTATCGGTTGTTTAATCACTTCCACTTGATTGGTTGTTGATGACACGACTTGCGATGGTGAGACTTGCGGGGGGATATTATTTTCTGAGCTGTTTTCTGAACTTTTTACTGAATTGTTATTATTTTTTTTCTGATAAATAAGAAAAGATAACCCTATAGAAGATAATAATAATAAAAAAATTAATATAAAAAGCAGTACTTTTTTCTTGTATTTTCGTTCTGGCATCACAGACAATATAGGGGAATGAGCGTCTTCTTTTAGCTCTTGATGCATCTTATTGATAATACTCATAACACCTCTGCCCACCATAACAATAGCGTAATATTAATCGCAACAAATGAAAACAGCACTATCCACCATAAGGATAATGTTTGCTCTGCATAGGCATCTTCGGTGTCTGCCACGGCTTCTTTAACCAAAGCAGTGGTTATTTTATAGTCTTGTTGACCATAACTGAGAATAAGTATTTTATGGGCTAACACATTAATTAATCTTGGTATGCCTCGGCTCGCTTTACTAATTTTATGACATACATTCTCACTAAAAAGTCTTGCACCTCGGTAACCCGCCTGTTTTAAACGTTCACTAATATAATGTTCTATTTCAGTCTCAGAAAGTGCACGAAGTTGGTAAGAGAAAGTAATACGTTGACGTAATTGACGTAACTTTTTATCTGCAAGGCGCACATCTAATTCTGGTTGACCAAACAACACAACTTGCAATAGTTTTTGCTCATCAATTTCAAGATTAGAGAATAATCGTAATGCTTCTAAAGTTGTTTCAGGAAGGGCCTGCGCTTCATCGATTAATACTAGTACTTTTGTACCTTCCGCTAACAGTGCCAAAAGCCTTTCTTTGATTTTTTCAGTTAATAAAAATGGTTCATCTAATTCAGACTTTTCAATGCCAATTTTATTAGCCAGCAAACTACGCAATTCGTGAGGGTTTAAATACACATTATCGATATTACAAATCAGGTATTGATCCGCGAGTTCCACCTGTAACTTATTACATAATAAGGTTTTACCTGTCCCTACTTCGCCTGTTATTTTAAGGATACTTTCCCCAAAACCAAGCGCAGTAGTGATCACTTCTAAGGCCTCTTTATGAGGAATAAAATCAATATAAAAATGAGGATCTGCCGTTAATAAAAAAGGGGCTTTTTTTAATCCAAAGTGCTCAAGGTAAATCATTCAGAGGGGTACCATTTTTCGATCAAGTCTGAAGATTTTTGGATCTCTTGTTTCCAAGTATTTTGTTTAACTACTTGAGGTTTAACTAAAATAATCAACTCTGTTTTACTGCTTAATTTTTGGCGATTAGTAAACAGTTCACCTAACCACGGAATATCAGCTAGAAGCGGTACTTTAGAAACAACATCTTCTTCGATAGTTTTCATCAACCCACCAATGATAATGACATCGCCAGAAGCGGCTTTAACAACGGTATCTGATTCTCTTACTTCACTTTTAGCCACAGGGATGATCATATCACCAACATCACTACCAAAACTGATCGTTTTTGATTGTTCTTCAATATCAATAATACTTGGGTGAATATGTAACAACACTGAATCATCATTATTAATTTTAGGCGTGACATCCACTGAAATACCCGCGAAGAAAGGTGTTAACTCAACACTTGGGCTAGAGGTTGTGGTGGTTCCTGTGACGGTGGTAGTAGAAACATCTGTCACAAAATATTCATCACCACCCACTTTAATAATCGCTTTTTGGTTATTCATTGCAGTAATACGAGGCTTAGAGAGTACGTTAACGTCCCCCTGTGTCGATAACAATGAAAGCACCGCATTAAATGAACCATTTGAAAGCGTTAATGCACCACCACCACCAATGGTATTTTGAATAACGCTGGCAGCAATTTCATGCACACTACTAAACAGGGTGCTTGTTGAATTAATCGTATCACCGACATCTGTCCAGCTAATACCCTGTTGATATTCATCGCTTAAGGTGACTTCAATCAGTTGCATTTCAAGAATAACCTGACGTGTCAAATGATCGGTCTCAGTTTCTAAAAAGTCACGTACCACTCGAATCTCGTTAGGATAAGCACGTATGGTTATCACGCCCGACATTGGGCTAACAATGACATCGCGATCCTTTTTATTTTCCAATAAGGCATTTATTTTGGTTTCTAAATAGGCCCAATAATTGGTGCTGGTGATAGTGGTAATCTGTGTACCATTTTCTAAACTATCGCTATTCAAAGAGCCATCGAGTTCTTTCATTTTCAAGCTATCCGCATTACTGCTTGAAGAACTTGATGAAGAAGATGATGAACTGCTATCGTCACTGTCTTCAGTATCCGTTAATCCGCCTGATAATATCGTTGTGCGAGAGCCACCACCTCGGTTCATAAATAAATAATCAAGGGTAAAGCTGGCAATACGCATGCCTGCTGGATAAATATGATAGACGCGCCCTTTTAATTTTATTTCATAACCGTACATATCTTCAATGACACGAATTGCTTCAGCGAGGGTCACTTGCTTTAAGGAAAGAGTTATCTCGCCACTGACATCAGGATGAATGGCAACACTGTACTCTGAGTCACTAATCAGTGATGCAAAAAAGAGTCGTGCATCTGCGTCCCGCGCCGCGATATCAATTCGTCTGTCTTCTACTTCGATTGTCGTAGCTGATTCACTTAGGTCAGCATAGAGCTCGGCCTCAATATCTTCAGGTAAAATAAGTTCAGCAACCTGTTTATTTTCTGATATCTGTAATATTTCTTTTTGCGCAGCCGCATCATTTTTTTTTGTTGCCTGGCAAGCAGTCAATAATAAAATACAACAACTCATCGATATAATTTTTTTCATCTTATTCTTTTCCATAAAGCGCTCCCACACTTATTGACTGAAACGCTCATTCGCCGAATATAAGGTTAATTTATAATTTTTGTTTTGATAACGTAATACTACTTTTTGCGCATCAATGAGTGTGATTTTATAACCATTCACCGATTGACCTTGCAGATACAAAACATTATTTATCATCGCCTGTTGTTTGCCTGCTTTGACTAAAATACTTTGTAAGGTTGGCAATGCGGGTTGATAAACCTGACGCTCTTTTTTAACCGTAAAATTAAGTGGTTTAGAAGGATCGACCAAGACTTCACTTTGAGAAAAGTGTGAGGCACTAAAAAATAAACTAAATAGAATAAATTTAACCACTGACTAAGTCCTGTTGATCGCTTAATGTATAAATCTGAAGGGTCACCTGAGCAAGTGGATAATCACTTATTTTATAATCCATTGAATACCAGTAAAATTTATCATCTAAACTTTCGACATTTAATAAGTACTGATAAATCGCATTATAATCTCCAATCAGAGTAACTTGTAATGTGTGTTGATAAAACACATCCGATTCAAGCGTTGTATTAACTGGCTTAGAGGCCTTATTGTTGACTGCATTGGTATTAATAGTATTGGTATCAAACACTTTAACCGGCAAGGAGGTTAACGCGCTAATTTTAACCCCAGGGGTTTTCGCTAAAACTTTCGTTAATGCAATTGGCATTTTTTGTGCGCGAATAAACTTTACTAATTTTTCGTCTAATTGCTCATCTAGTCTTTTTAAGCTTGCTTGCGAAAAGGCGATTTTATTATTGATATCTTCAAGTGGGTCTTGCTCTAAACGGTGCTCAATTTCAGCAATCTCTTTGCGAATAACCTTTACATCTTGACTGCTTTTTTGTACTGCAATTTCAAGCTTTGCCTGTTTGATTGTGGCAGGGTCTAATACCCAGAAATACATCACTGATGCACAACAAATCACCACAGCAGCAAATATAATCACACGTTCTCGCAAGGTCATATTATTAAATGAGTCATTTACCCCACTGACACTAAATTTACTCATTTTTCTTTCCTTTAACATCACTATTGCTTAACTGGAAATTAAATACACCTTCATTTTCGGTGATAGTAAGGGCTTTAAATGCCACTTGCGAGAGTTCTTTTGTCTGCTGTATATTCGTGAGCCACAAGGGCACAGAGTCACTCTGCTTCGCATTACCGCTAATATTTAAAGTGTGTCCTACCATTGAGAAGTGATGAATACTTAAGTCAGGCATATTTGCATAAGACAAGCCACGCATTAGCTCAGAGAAACTGACAGACTCTTGTAAATCGATACCCGATAAGCGTACCAATAAGCGTTGTTTCGCTTTGACCTCCTCCAGCAATTCACTCTGTAATCGTAATTTACTTTCAGGCGCTCTATTTTTTTGCAATACCACCACTAAATCAGAAAGAATTAATTGTTGTTCTGCCATAGAGGCTTTTTGTGCTAAAAGCGTTTCATTTAATGAGTCTGTTTGTTGCTTTATAAAAAAATAACCCAAAAGCGATAACGATAGGCAAATAAAAACAAAGATGACGAATTGTGAAAACGTGGCTTTTTCACGCTTTGGGTGGCAACTTGGTTGATAGAGGTTAACGACTTTTTTCATGAGTTATGCTCGCCAATTAAACCGCCATAAGCAATTATTGAGAGACAATCGAATTGCGCATTTTCATTTTCACTGACACAATAAGATTTCACGTTTCGCGATAAATAATCACCGAGCTTTTCTGCCAACAAGTTAATATCAGGACAGACGACCGCAAGATACAAAGTACCAATGCCATTAATACGTAACTGTGAGCTTATATAATCTAATGCGCGTTGTAACTCTAAGCTCAAACCTTCTATCAAAGCACTTTCAACCTCTGCGAGCGGCAAAGCTAATAATTCATTAAAGCCACGCAAATGATGTGTAAAATACAACTGCCCTTCTTTAGCGACAGTTAAAATAAGTTCATTATTGTGTTGAGAAAGTAAAATATTCGCCTCATCATGGATGCCTAATAATGCCGTTAACGCTAATTCTTCAGTAATAATACGGTTAAGCTGTAAGCCCGATTGCAACACCATATCTCTGATCGCTAAAATACGTTTTTTAGGAACACAAATGGCAGTAATCTGCTCTCCTTTACGTTGTTGGAAAGGCATATCATAATAATCAACGACCAAATCAAACACACTTTCAGAAACAAGATCTTTAATACTAAAAGGTAGCGTCGCAAGTAGCTCGGAGTCATGCACTTTGGGCTTTTCAATATTAAAGGTTTGGTAGTGTTCTCGCCCTAAAACAACAGAGACTTGCGCACCTTGTAATTGATGTTCATTAACCAATTCAACAAAAATTTCCGACCACTGTTTTTCTGAATTCAGCTTTTTTTTTGCAAGTAGTATCGGATGGCTATCTTTGACCTGGCAAATGCTAATTTGCTTATCCGTTAAATAGACACCAATCTCTTTATTTGTTTTTCCAGCAAACCATTTTTTAAACATAAAAAGCGTTATTTCTCTTTGTTTTATGATACTTAAGCTATAAATAATAGGCGAATAATAAGCGATAACCCGATAAAATATCATTTTATTTATTGAAATATATTAAGCAAGGCCAAAATTGTGCCCAAATCACTCACGCAACTCGTGCAAGTATCACAAAAACTAGACTCATTAATTTCAGATTCTCCGTTACAGGCTATCAGACTACCACTCCTGCAGGAAAAAAAAATCACAATGAGTGTCAAACGTGATGATCTGTTGCACCCTTATATTTCAGGTAACAAATGGCGAAAGTTAAAGTTTAACCTTATCGAAGCAAGAAAACAGGGAATAAACCATTTGCTTAGCTTTGGAGGTGCTTATTCCAATCATATTCATGCACTTGCCGCGGCAGGCCATTATTTAGGATTTAAAACCTCTGCCATTATCCGTGGGGAGCCTCATTATGCCAATAACCCCACATTAAAGCAGGCCCAACAATGGGGCATGCAACTACATTTTGTTTCACGTCAAGAATATAAACAACGTGAAGATCTCCATTACCTGCAAAGCTTACAAACTCGTTTTCCAGACGCATTAATTGTTCCAGAAGGTGGTAGCAATGGTTTCGCTTTACCCGGCGTGATAGAACTTTGTCATGAACTTAAACAACAATGCCCCAAAAGAATAAACCATATTTTTACTGCCACAGGCAGCGGAGGTACTTTAGCAGGATTAATTGCTGGTTTTTCAACTCATCCGGGAAAGGATTCAACCAAAGTAACCGGTATTGCGGTACTAAAACAGGCGGATTATTTAACCACTAACATTAATAACCTGCTACAAAGTCAGAAATCAATGCAAGCAGATGCCCATCATTGGCAATTATTAACTCAATTCCACGGTGGCGGTTATGCCAAGATCAGCCCGGTGCTACGAGATTTTTGCCAACAGTTCCAACAGGACACCGATATTCCTATTGAACCGATTTATACAGGAAAAATGTTTTATGCTCTGTTTGAATTAATCAAACAAGACTACTTTAAAGCAGGTGATAACATCATTGCTTTACACACAGGTGGTTTGCAAGGATTAAACGGATTAAAAATGGCTAAAAAGTAAGTCATCGCTTACGCTATTCATCAATTAAATCAGAGCAGAACTGTTGCGCGGTTGAAAAAAAGGCACCTTGCCCAGCAAAAATGCCTAATTTTAATAAACATTTCCATTCTTCTTCCTGCTCAACACTCACAGCAATGACTTTCGCCGAACTATTTAAACAACTTGCGATCAAACTTTGTAATGCAATTTGATTAGTATTACGAATATGAATATCACGCACTAGTCCAGGATGAAGTTTGAGATAATCGATTGAGAAATCAACAATGTAAGCAGTATTCACAATAGAGCGCCCGACATTATCGATAGCAATTTTGCACCCCAACTTTTGAAAGGCGACCAATGCACTACGTAAAGGTGAATAATTATCAATAAGCAAGTGCTCAGATACCTCAATCACCAAGTTTTGTCGTAACGTACGCGATAGTTGCATCAATTCATAAATAAACCATTGCATGCGAGGCTTGTCCATTAGGATGGCGCTACCTAGATTAATCGCAATGGGTAAGCTCGACTCTTCTCTTAAAATTAATAACGCCAATGTTTTTTCTAACATTAACAAATCAAAGCGTTTTTGCAGTCCACATTTTTCGGCCATTGGCAGAAAAATGCCCGCAGTAATCACTTCACCGTCGTAACCAATAATACGAGGCCACAACTCAGAATACAGTTCAGTATAACCATCTCGTTGCATCAAGCTCTGTTGATAAAGCAACAGACTATTTTGTTCTAAAACACCTTCTAATAGTGAGCGCCACCTAACTGTCCCTTTTAACAAACTAGCGTGTTTAACATCTTGTTCCGCTAGAAACCAACTACTTGTTTTTTGATGCTTAGCAACGGTTGAAGCACGATTCAAATCATCCATAATGATCAATGGTTTTTCACCGCAATAAAAGTTAACCACACCAATATAAAAAAACTCTTCGATAGAAAAGTCTTCTGGTAATGGTAGCTTTAATAGTAATTTAGTTAATAATTTTGATGCCACTTTTGTTTCTTCATAGGATAATTGTGGAAGAATTAATACAAACTCAGATTTAGCGATACGCCCATGGAAGGGGTCATCAAAGCGACTAATAAACTTGGTTAACAATTCAGCTATTTGTAATAACAATGCATGACGCTTAGTTTCCCCATATTTCTCTTGAATGGATTCCAAATCAGAAAATGTAATCAGCATTAATGAACTTGATAAAATTGAAGCATCAACTGCAGTCGCATTTAGCTGATTTTCAAATGCTAAACGATTGCCAATACCGGTGGTTTCATCTAAAAATGCCTGACCACGAATATGCGCATCAAAATAGCTGCGCTCTTTTCTACTTTCTTCTAATTTTTTATTCAGCATATCTAGCGCTTTACTGGCTTGTTTAGGCCACTCTTCTGCACTTGCAAAGCGTGCAGTAGGATTATTCTGCAAAATATATTGAGCACGTTTTTCTAATAACTCGGCCCCCTTGAATTGCTTTTTAATCCAATGAAGAGAAGAAATTAATAATAACAAACTAAAAAAGATAGCGGCACCGACACCGATGAGTGACGAAGCAGAAAAGGTTAATTGTTGAAAATGCTTCTTGGTAAAAACGATTAAAGCAGTATCGGGATATCGAGGCAGTTTATATTGATGACGTAAAAGTAAATTTTCAGGAAAAAAATTGCGGCTATTATCAAAATTTTTAAACAGAGTTTTACCGTTTTTTGTTACCTGCAGGCGCACAATGCCTGCAGCATCTAATAAATCAGGTAACCAAATATCAAAGGCTTCTTGTTCAGAATGCTTATCAAGTTGCGCTTCAATAACCTGAGCAATTCTATCAACTCGATTTTGATGCAGTTGAAACGATAAGGAACGCAGGCTAAAAAATACCCCGACTAAAATAAGCCCGATACAACTCAGCGTGACAGTCACAGTAATAAAAGTAAATTTGTCCGTAAATTTCATTTAATACCTGTTAATACGTAGTAATAAAGTCCTGATAATTCATCAAAATTCCGTTTGATGGGTGTACAATATCATGAACGATTGAAAGTAAAAAATAGGAACCGTTAATGTCAGTCACAAATACAACATATTCAAACCCAAGTAAGCTATTGCAACGTAATGAAGCACTTTTTGAGGGTAAAAACATTTTAGTCGCCGGAAACATCGATGATAGCTATCCTGTTCACTTGCAATCATTAGCAAGCACAAGCACCTTCTGCTTTAGTGATTATCGCCATTTTACAGCGGTTGAAGAACAATTAACGTCATCAACTAGCCTTTTCACAGATCATTTCCAAAGTAACAGTACTTTTAATCTATTACTTATTTTTATTCCAAAAGCTAAAAAAGAACTTCAATATCTATTAGCCAACTTAGTGCCATACCTAGAACAAGGCGCACCGATTATTTTAGTCGGAGAAAAGAAATGTGGCATTAAAAGCGCAAATACTTTACTGAAACCTTATGCAGATAATATTAATACTGTTGATTCAGCGCGACATTGCTCATTATTATACGCAGAATTAAGTCACCCTGTGGCAGCATTTAAACAAAGTGATTGGGTCAAAACCTATGCAATCCAAGTTAATGATATCACTTTGCAAATATGCTCATTACCAGGCGTTTTTAGTCATGGTGAACTGGATAAAGGCACCGAGCTATTATTACAAAATTTACCAACAAAATTAACCGGTTCATTACTTGATTTCGGATGTGGCGCAGGCGTCATTGGTTGTTATATTCAAAAATGCTTCCCTCATATTGCGGTTGATATGATTGATATTAATGCCTACGCATTAGCGAGTGCTAAGTTGTCGCTAGAAAAGAATCATCTTCAAGCAGATGTTTTTGCATCAAATGTTTTTTCCAATGTAGACAAAAAATATAATACTTTATTATCGAATCCTCCTTTTCATTCTGGGCAAAAAACAGATTACGTAGCAGCTGAAACTTTTATCAATCAGTCATCAAATTATTTAAAAGCAAGAGGTACTCTTTCACTGGTTGCTAATAAGTTTCTTCGTTATGAGCCGTTGTTAACAGCTAGCTATTCAAACCTCGTCACGTCTCAAGAAAACAACAAGTTCAAAGTATTGACGTGCCTCACTAAATAATCAAACTTTTTCCTTCTTAGCTGTTTTTTTTTTGCCTTTCTGTTAATGTTTTAGGGCTTCATATGGATTAAGTTGCAAACACGATTAATTATAAATTAATCACACCTATTTCCTTTTAATCTGGAGACATCATGTCTGGCATTCTTGCAATGATTCTTGCTGGTGGTGAAGGCTCTCGCCTTTACCCACTAACTTCAACAAGAACAAAACCTGCAGTACCTTTTGGTGGTAATTACCGCCTCGTTGACTTTGCATTAAATAACTTTGTTAATGCAGATTTAATGAAAATATATGTTTTAACACAATTCAAGTCTCAATCATTAAATATCCATTTGCGTAAAGCATGGAGACTATCGGGAATATCAAGCAGATTTATTGAAGCAATTCCTGCCCAGCAACGCGTTAATAAAAACTGGTACGTTGGTACCGCCGACGCCATTTACCAAAACGCAAGTTTTATAGAAAGAAATAACGCTGAACACGTTTGTATTTTTGGTAGTGACCACATCTATAAAATGGATGTGCAACAAATGGTGGAATTTCATAAACAAAAAGCAGGCGCTTTGACTGTTGCTGCTATTCGCGTTCAAAAATCTCAAGCTTACCATTTTGGTATTATTGAAATAGATGAAGAAGGTCGCATGATAGGTTTTGCTGAAAAACCATCCGTGGAAGATGCCAAAACAATCCCTGGCGACCCAGACCACGTGTTAGCATCGATGGGTAACTACATTTTCAAATCCGATGTGCTGTTAAAAGAATTGTATGAAGATGCCAAAGATGAGAATTCTACTCATGATTTTGGTAATGACATCATCTCTAAACTCTACCCTCAAGGTAACGTTTTTATATATAAACTCAGTGATAACCACATCGAAGGTGAGCCGCAAGTAGCTTACTGGCGAGATGTAGGCACCATAGATTCATATTGGGACGCCCACATGGATTTGCTTGCAGATAACCCACCATTTTCGTTGTATAACAGAAATTGGCCTTTGCATACCTATCATCCGCCTTTACCCCCTGCAACGTTCCGAGACAGTGGCGATTCAGTGAGTGATGTATCTAATTCAACAATTGGGGCTGGTTCATATATTAATGGCGCCAAAATTGAAGACTCTATTCTGGGTTTCCGAAGTCATTTGTGTAGCGGTGTAGTGGTAAAAGGTTGTGTCTTTTTAGGTAATGCAAAAATAGGGGAAGGTGCTCGTCTTAATAAAGTGATTCTTGATAAAGATGTTGAAATTGCGCCTGGCACAGTGATTGGTGAAAACCTTGAAGAAGATCGCAAACACTTTACGGTTTCAGATAACGGCGTTGTTGTTATTGCTAAAGGCTCAAAAGTCGGTTTTTAAGCCCAACTACTTAATATAGGTTTTAATATGGCAAAAGTTCTATCTATGATTTTAGCGGGTGGTGAAGGCTCGCGACTTTATCCTTTAACACAATCTCGCACTAAACCGTCTGTTCCTTTTGGAGGCAGTTATCGTTTGGTCGATTGTGTGTTAAATAATTTTGTAAACTCTTCTTTATTGAGGATTTATGTATTAACACAATTTAAATCCCAATCTCTTAATCAACATTTAAATAAGGCATGGGGATTAAACAGCATCACCGATACCTTTATTGATGCTATTCCCGCGCAAATGCGTACAGGTAAACATTGGTATAGTGGTACTGCCGATGCGATCTATCAGAACTTACAATTTATCGAATCTGATGAGGCTGAATTAATCTGTATTTTTGGTAGTGATCATATCTATAAAATGGATATCCAACAAAAAATAGCCTTTCATGAAGAAAAACAGGCAGTACTAACGGTGTCTGCAATTCGATTACCGAAAGAACAAGCCTATCACTTTGGTATCATTGAAGTGGATGATGAAGGCCGTATGATTGGTTTCGCAGAAAAACCATCCGTCGCAGAGGCGAAAACAATTCCTGGCGATCCTGATCATGTATTAGCCTCAATGGGGAACTATGTTTTCAGCTCAAAAGAATTACAAGCAGAATTGATTCGTGATGCAGCTGATGAAAACTCTAGCCATGATTTTGGTAAAGATATCATTCCTCAACTTTACCCTGAAGGTAAGGTATTTGTTTATGATTTCACTACCAATACCATTCCTGGTGAAACCGGTGAGACTTATTGGCGTGATGTAGGTACGATTGAATCCTACTGGGAAGCGAATATGGATTTAATAAATTCTGAACCAGCTATTTCTTTGTATAATCGTAAGTGGCCGATGCATACGCACTACCCTGCACTACCACCAGCGATTTTCCGTAATAGCGATCAATTTATTTGTAGTATTCGTAAATCACTTATTTCTGATGGTTGTTATATCTCCGGTGCCACGATTAAAAAATCAGTATTAGGTTTTAATTGTGCAGTACGTGCGAATACAAATATTTATGCATCAGTATTATTAGGTGACACAAAAATTGGTAGTAACTGCATTTTGACAAAAGTAATTATCGATAAAGATGTTCGAATCGCTGATAACATTCAAATTGGTGTTAATCTAGAAGAAGATAGAAAACGTTTCACTGTTTCTGATGAAGGTATCGTTGTTATTCCTAAAGGCGCTAGAATAGGTTTTTAAATAACTAAGAAACTTAAAAGCAAACAATACCAAATCCAATAAATAACTGGTCAATTTTACTGGTTAAAAGAAGCTATCTCTGCGTTGAAAGTTTTGTAAAGGGAACAGCCATTTACTGTAACTTTCGCCTTGTGCTACCTCCTTTTTCCTACGTAAAAGTTGAACACTATATTATTGGAATTGGTATAAGCCACGGTTTGCTGTGGCTTATTTTTATTAAGGAGTTTCCTGTGGATCATCGTAAATTAAAAATTCTTTTTGTTTCTTCAGAAGTTGAAGACTTTTCAAAAACAGGTGGCCTTGCGGATGTTGCTAAAGCATTACCTATTGAGTTAAGAAACTTAGGCCATGAAGTAAAAGTTATTACTCCGTTCTACCGAACGATTAGTCAACGGGAACATGCTCAACATAAGTTTGATTTAACCTTAAATACTGATTTTTCCCGTCCAGATATTCAGTTTACGGTACATCAATTAGATCTTGATAATATTCCTGTTTTAGCGATTGATAACGCACATTACTTTGATCGTGCCGGATTATATGGCGAAGATAATCATGCTTATCAAGATAATGGTGAACGTTTTGCTTTCTTTTGCTTAGCAGCATTACAAGTCTGCGAGGCAGATCATTTTATGCCCGATATTATCCATTGTAACGATTGGCATACAGGGCTTATTCCGTACCTATTAAAAACACGTTACCAAGATAGCTATCAGTTCGAACAAACTAAAACTGTTTTCACCACTCACAATGCCTGTTATCAAGGTATCTTTGATAAATCACAACTCAATCTTATTCCTGAAGTGAGTAGCTGTATGGATGAGGGTGTTTTGGAGAATTACAATTATATTAACTACCTCAAAGTCGGTCTGACTTATAGCGATAAAATTAATACCGTTAGCCCTAATTATGCCAGCGAATTATTAACACCACTTGGTTCTCATGGCATGGCACATCATTTTATATCCCGCATCCATGATTTTGAAGGTATATTGAATGGCTGTGATTACAATGATTGGAATCCAGAAACAGATAAATATATTCCCGCTAATTTCAGTGCCGATAATTTAAGTGGTAAAGCGATTTGTAAAAAGGCATTACAAAATGAAGTTGCTTTGCCTGTTTCTGACAACCCTATATTTGGCATGGTTTGTCGATTAACAGAGCAAAAAGGCTTTGCTTTAATCATCCCTATATTAAGCAGGTTGTTAAAGCATAATTTGCAATTAATCATTGTAGGATCAGGCGACCCAGCAATCGCAGGACAACTTAATGCTATTATGGCTCGCTATCCTGATAATTTTAAATTTATTGATACTTACAGCAATAAGTTATCGCATTTAGTGGAAGCTGGTGCAGACTTTTTTATGATGCCTTCTATCTTTGAACCCTGTGGTTTAAATCAACTCTATAGCCTAGCATATGGGACATTACCGATTGTAAGGGCTGTTGGAGGTCTAAAGGATACGGTCATTGATTATGAACAAGATCGCGACAATGCTAATGGCTTTGTTTTTCATGATCCTATACCAAATCAATTACTTAACTTACTGCGTCGAGCATTATTACTTTATATTGAACACCCAGAAGAAATGTTGCGTCTGAAAAAACAAGCAATGCGATCGCATTTTTATTGGTCAGATAGTGCTAAGCATTATCAACGTATGTATTACAACGCCCTTCATCATCACCATCACCATCACCATCATAGATAATAGCAAAGTAACTAAGAAGCTGTCATATCCTAGATAATTATCTCCACAAAATGGAGATAATTATCATTAATCGACTTGATTGATTTAGTGTTTCTCTGCGATAGAAATGATCAAATCCATCATCAAATTTGAAGCACCAATATGTGTCGTTGTTTTAATGTCTAAATCAGGAAATTTTGTATTAGCTTGATTAACAATATGAGGAATATCTTCTACCACATGATTGCCAGAATTAAGGAAATAAGGCAATAACACGATAGATGAAGCACCTTCATTAACACATTCTTCAATGGAATCTAAAATACTCGGTTTTGCTATCTCTAAAAAACTTGCATGAAATATGTCGTATCCACTCAAATTAGTCGCTTTAATTTTATCGACTAAAGCGATAACTTCTTGATTTGATTTTTCTCGACGACTACCGTGAGCCACCAATAATAATGCCTTCATTTAATCCCTTTTATACCTAGTTAATAAACATATTTTGTAACTTATCAGTAATACCAATCGAATTAAATATGTGATCTAAATTTTGCGCAGGAAAAATTGTTTAGTT